>OBMA010000185.1_pt1 | contig 33233 bp, 24 predicted proteins | sample 1539141 | NCBI WGS metagenome assembly OBMA01 (sample SAMEA3991484, study PRJEB22521) | metagenome | biome: anthropogenic terrestrial biome; feature: sewage plant; material: raw primary sludge | place: Sweden | collected 2012-09-26
TGAGTCCACTTTAAAAAGTCGGACACCTTATTGTTAATACTTGTTTATCATTCTCATATAGCAGTCTGATTATTTGTCAATCTGGAATATTGTATTCTCATCCAACATTAAGGAGGACAGCCATGATTTGAGATAAAAGAAAAAGCTAAGTATTGAATATTCAATTACTTAGCTTTTTGCTGTACCCAGAGCCGGGGTCGAACCGGCACGGATTACTCCACTGGTGTTTGAGACCAGCGCGTCTACCGATTCCGCCATCTGGGCTTACAGGGTGCAAAGATACGTGTTTTTTCTGAATGGACAAACTTTTTTGGCGGAAATGTTTGATAAACATTGATATTTGTGCTTTTCCCCTCTGTAAGTCTCTGATGCTGTTAATGTCTCGTTTCGTGTGTAAAGAAGTCAATTTCAGAATTGACAATGATAAAATATACTAAATGCTTGTTCGTGTCGTTTTATATTTGTAATTTCGTGGACGGAATTTTAATCAGCATATTAAATATGAGTAAAAACAATAACTATTGTATCATCCTGGCTGGTGGAAAGGGTATGAGATTATGGCCATGCAGTCGCGCTCAATATCCGAAACAATTCATTGATTTTTTTGGAACTGGCAGAACACTGTTGCAGCAGACTTTTGATCGTTTTGCCAAGGTGGTGCCACCCGAGCATATCTTTGTGAATACCAACCAGGCTTATGCCTCATTGGTTAAGGCACAACTGCCAGAACTGCTTGAGGATAATCTTATGGCAGAACCTATTCACCGCAATACTGCGCCTAGTGTGGCATGGACCAACCACCGGATTACACATGAAAATCCTGATGCCAACATCATAGTGACGCCGTCAGATCAGATGGTGCAAAATGAGGATGCGTTCCGCCAGAATGTAATGGAAGGCTTCGACTTTGTGGAGCATGACGATACGCTGCTCACCATGGGAGTGAAGCCTACAAGGCCGGAACCGGGATACGGTTATATTCAGGTGGGCGAACCCGTCGGACGCGATGTATATAGGGTGAAGTCGTTCACGGAGAAACCTGAGCGCGAATTCGCGAAAATGTTTGTGCAGAGCGGGGAGTTTTATTGGAACACGGGGCTGTTCCTGTCCAATGCGCGTAATCTCACCCGGTGCTTTGTTGAGCTTTTGCCGATGGTACTGCGCAATCTGGATGCCGTGAAGCCTGATTACACCATAGAGGATGAGCGGGCTTTCGTGAAGGAAAATTTCCCATCTTATCCCAATCTGTCAATAGATTATGGAATTTTGGAGAAATCAGACAATGTGCATGTGATGAAATGTGATTTCGGTTGGGCGGATATCGGTACGTGGCACAGCATTTATGAGTCTATTCGGAAGAGCGAAGACGATAATGTGATTATAGACAGTGACGTCATTCTGGATAACAGTAAGGGTAATGTGATAAAGTTGCCAAAAGGCAGGTTTGCCGTTATCAACGGGCTCGAAGGATATATCGTGGCAGAGAAAGATAATGTGCTTCTCATATGCAAGAAAGAAGATTCGTCGGCATTGGTCCGTAAGTATGTCAACGAGGTACAAATGAAAAAAGGTGATGAATATGTGTAATAGATAATAGGTTAGAAGGTCAGAAAAGGGAATGTGAAGATGCATTCCGATATTTCAAACAGACTGCTGATTTATATAAATGAAAGACGGGCGACATTCTCATGAGAGTGGCGCCCGTCTTATGTTTTTATAAAGCCTTGAATTCCGTGTGGATTTTTTCGGCTATCTCCTTGAACTTCTCTTCCGGAAGTTTCATTTTATCCTTGGCGAAGTTTACATCAGCTTCGGAGTTCATCGGGATTAGGTGGATGTGGGCATGAGCCACTTCCAGTCCCAGTACTATCTGAGCCACTTTCTTGCATGGGAAAGCACGCTTGATGGCTGTTGCCACCTTTTTGGCAAACACCTCAAACTCCGCAATCTCATCATCCTCCATATCGAAGATGTAGTCCACTTCACGGCGTGGAATCACCAATGTGTGACCTTCTGCCAGCGGATTTATATCCAGAAATGCATAGAACTTATCGTTCTCGGCGCATTTGTAGCTGGGGATTTCACCGGCAGCAATCTTTGAGAAAATATCCATGCGAGTATGGTTTGCTAGATCGTGATTTTATCGATACGCAACTTGATGGTGCCGCTTGGAATTGTTATTTCAGCCACATCACCCACTTTCTTGTTGAGCAGTCCCTGTGCGATAGGGGTCTTGATAGATATTTTACCCTCACGCAGATTGGCCTCGCTCTCGCTTACGATGGTGTAGGCCATCTTTGCTTTAGTCGTCATGTTGGTCATTTCCACCTTGGTGAGTATCTGCACGGCGTCAGTGCTCAGGCGGGATATATCCACAATCTTGGCCTCAGTGATTGCGATTTTCAACTTATTGATTTTATTTTCTAGATGAGCCTGGGCTTCTTTGGCTGCATCATACTCGGAATTTTCACTCAGGTCGCCCTTATCACGAGCCTCTGCAATGGCGGCAGATGCCTTTGGACGCTCCACAGATTCGAGCTGTTTCAGCTCAACTACGAGTTTATCGTAGCCTTCTTGCGACATGTATGCCATAATTTTTTGTAAATTGGTTATTAATTAAAACTGTTTTTCGCGGGGACAAAAAAACAAAGAATTCCGACAGCCGTCTGTTGTCGGAATTCTGTATCCTATTTGTTCTCGTTATATTATCTTCTGTTTGCAAAGATATAAATAAATATTTGAATAAACAAAGTTTTTTAGTGAAAAGTTTTTGTCGGGAGTGATATTTATTGTAAAAAATGTGCTTTTTGACTTAAAAACACTCATTAATAATTGATTTAAATCAAGAAAATACATTGTTTGCGATAACAATTCATAAAAACGCTTGCGCATGTCGCATAATTGACATACCTTTGCAACGTGTTTTTCATAGTATTAGATTTAAGGTTAACAAGGTTGGGACTCAGCGGAGCCCCATTTTTTTTGCCCGTATGTTAACTGATGTAGTCTTGTTGGCCAGCGGTTTGTTATATGCAGGAGGTACCGTATATGTTTTGCCAGTTGATGGTTTTGTAAATATTTTATGCCTGATTTTCATGTCCCGGGAAGTTGCAATCTAGAGTAACAATAACAGGAAAGGTAGTATTAAATATCCGGTTGTATCCCACTATTTTGCGTTTAACGTCTTCCAAGGTTGCGATTAACCGTTACTTGGTTCGCTCATAACGGTTAGATGTAATGCGTTTATAGGTCAAATGAGTGAGTCAAAAATACGTTAAACGTGCTGTTTTTAGGGGTCTGAATTCTGTGTTCAGCAATCAAATCGCTGATCGTCAGCGTTTTACAAATATGCTCTGGTTTCGCGTATTTCCGACCGGTGAGACATTTGGTTGAGAATAATCGATGCCAGCGAGGGCTGTTGTAATGTTTTTTCTTAAATTGCAAATTCGTTTATTCGTCATCATTTGTGATTCGCCCTGATGTACAGACATACATTTTACCAAAATTTCTTGTTCTTTTCAGAATACTGAAACCCAGCCTTTCCCATTTTTTTCTCCAGTTCGTATCTGTCCACATTGAAGTTGTAGCAAATCTGGTCCAGGTTGTCGAATATCTCATCGCGCAACAAGAAGTTGATTGCGCTCACCAGCATTGGAATGTCATTTGGAAGATGATCCACCTCTGCGACTATTTCAGTGATAGTGATGAAATCTCCCTGCCATCAAGTGTGTAAACAGTGATCGTCCCGTTCTCGTAGACAGACAGGGTGGGAGGGTTTCCGTTTTTGGGAAATGTGATGGACCCGGTGTTGCAGATGACCGTATCATTGTTTTTGGAAAGTTCCCAAAGATGTGTGTGTCCGCAGAAAAGTGCGTCATAATGTCCGCGCGGCATGTTCTCCTTATTATATATATGTCCGTGTGTGAGCAGCAGCCGCATCCCGTTGTCTACGATGAGCATTGTGTCGGCCGTGATATTGAAGCTGAGCAGCATCTGGTCTACTTCCGAGTCGCAGTTGCCGCGTATGGCGACGATGTCGTCTGCCATGTCGTTGAGCCGTTCCGCAATGCCCTTTGGATCCAGGCCTTGGGGCAGCCCGTTGCGTGGTCCGTAGTTAAGAATGTCGCCTAGTATGCAGAGCATGCCGCATCCCTGTTCTCGATAGAAAGCGAGCGCCTTTTCCATTGCCGGAAGCGATCCGTGTATGTCGGATAATATGAGATATTTCATTTTCGTTCGTATGAATGACGGGCAAAGATACTGCTAATATTTCAATTATCAGACCTGTGCTATCTTAAATTTTATTTCCCGGTTGACTGTGCCATCATTGCGCATGCTGTCATGGCCATTCCAAATAACCGCCCTTTTCTTTTGTATATTCAACTAATCTGCTGAATACCAAGTTGTGTGATAAGGTGCTGGTGTTACCCGTCATGATCATTTGTTTTCGAGCCCTGGTGATGGCGACATTTAGTTTTCTGTCTATGATCCGCCCGTCTTCTTCGAAACAATTGCCGGTAAGGAAATCCAGTTGGTACAGACACTGTATGGTGAATGAATAGATGATTACGTCGCGTTGCGAACCCTGATACCGTTCCACGGTGTCTATGCTGATATCGTGGAGCGCTGGTATGCCGAGTTGCTCTATCTCGCGGCGTATCATGGCAATCTGGTTGCGGTAGGGCACGATTACGCCCACGGTGCGTTGCGTGTCGAAACGGTCACCGTAGAATCTGTGTATACGGCTCAACAGGCATGCCACGATGCGTGCTTCCTCGGTGTTCACCTTTTCTGATATGTTGGGTTGCCGGCATGGTCTGGAGGGTATGAATATCATGCGGCGGGCTTTCAATATGTTATCCAGACGGTCTCGGGCAGGAGATGTGTAGTGGAGCGAGTTTTCCAGCTGGTGCGGACATGGCACGAGTTCCAGCTGTTCGCGGAAATAGAACATACGGTTTGGAAATTCGGCGATATCGGGATGCATGCGGCCCTGCTTGCGCAATATGCCGGTGAACTCCTCACGGCCCAGAGCGTATTCCCGTTTTATCAAACGCTCGAAGAGTGAATTGCGGCAGTTGTCGAGTCCGATAGACAGCAATAGCGGGTCGCTGACGGCAGACATTCCGGCGTCTTGCTGCACCACGGCCGGCAGTTGCTTGTAGTCGCCGATGAGTATGAATTTGTTGATAGAAAGTGTGGTGGCGTATTGACTGCCCTGATGATTGGCCAGAAGTCCGACGATGTTTGGTTCCAGTATCTGGCTCGCCTCATCGATGATGGCCACCGAGAAATGTTTCAGGCCGAAGATATAAGAACGGGCTTGCATGCCGGATGTGGTGCCCACGATGATTCGTGTGTCGAGAATTTTCTGACGGACGACATCGAGGTGCGGACAATCGTCTATGGCGTGGTCTATGAGATATGGGCGGAACCGCTCATCGCACGTATATTCGTTGCCCATACGCATGAACGGCAATGCCGCGTCGCACAACATGCCGCATATCTCGTCTACCGCCCGGTTGGTGTACGACATCAGCAGTATGTTTGTTCCCGTGTCTGTAAGTTCCTCTTCCACCAGGTATCTGAGAGCCATCGAGGTCTTGCCGGTTCCGGGAGGGCCCACAAGCAGGAAATAGTCTCTTGCTTGTCTGGCACGTAGCAATATATCATCATAATCGGGGCTGTAGCTTCTCGTGAGCCGTATGTTCTTGTCGCATACCGGTTCCCGTTGTGAGAGCAATAGTGCCTTACGGTCGGCAGATGACGTGATAAACTCGTGCAGGCTTCTCACTGCGCTGTTTGTGCCCATGTCGCTGTTGCCATGCTCGATGGCGTAGATCTCGTCAGTGAATATGTCGGGGTTTTGCTGTCCGTCGTTCAGATGCACGGTTATGCGGCTGGTGTGTATCTCCGCCATCGAACCTTTATACAGTATGCCCGCACGCACATCGGGACCTTCCGTCTCTCGGTAGGCGTAGAGATAAACCATGTCGCCACGTCTGAAGTTGGGCAGAAAGTCCTCGCCCTGGTGGGGCACGCTGAGCGTTATTGTGTCATATCCGTTGAAGTCATTGCTCTTCATCTTTTCCGTAATATGCAGACCGGTGTATATGTTTCCCGTTTCCTTCTTTTCACTTAGCGGCATGTTCCAAAGGTCGGCGTTACTGTTGCCCGCACCCTCCTGACTGCCAATCTTTGACGCCAGTTGTTCTCGATATACGAATGTCATCATGCGGCACAGATAGGCATGCTCCAACGGAGAGAGATTATGCAGGGGTGTGGTAACGTCTGATATCCGGGGATATAGATAACGTTGGTAAAACGTCGATTGCAGATGCTTTTCGTTGAGGATGTCGGGGGTCAGGCTGTCGATGATGCTTTCGAAACCATTTTCCGCTATGGCGTATTCGTTTGCCACCAACAGGTTTCTGAACTTTATGGCCTGATGAAAGAGTTTCTGATAATAGTTGACGACGACCAGTCCACCCGGCAACGGATATTTGGAGTAGAGCAGCCGGGTGTCTACCTTGCTGTTGTTCAGCAGGAAGTTTTGGCGCAGCACGCCATAATATAATAGCAGTTGCACGTAATGGTCTTCTTTCTGGAAACTGCCAAACTCGTTCGGTACGTTCCTTTGAATGTTGTAGTTCTGCCCCGATTTCTGCTCCACCAGCAGTTTTATGTCTGTTGTCATCAAGTCCACACGTCCCTGTATACCCAGTTGCTCGCAGACAAATGATGGCTCAAGAATAGCTTTCTTGCGGTCTAAACCGCTTTTCTCATCGAAGAGACTGTTTACTATTTGCTCTATGTTTCTTGCTTGGTTAAGCGCTGCCATCTTGAAGTTCTCCCTCTTGTTAATGTCCGGACAGGTGCAATATTCCAAAGCCTTTTCCTTGAAGTTGCTGCAGAATGTGTTTGCCCAGTTGTAATTGCCATTGCTGTTAATGATGTCATCGAGCGCGCTGCCCGCGAAATTACCGATGAGTATCGCCTGCGAGTTGGCACTTGGCGACATGCGGTTCACTGTGTAGGCCAGCGGATGGTGTCCGTAGTCGGTGAAACAGCGGGCAATAGAACTGATGTCTACCATGAAATCCGGCTCCACGATGACGAGTCTTGGTTTCACCGTATTGTCTTTTCGCAATTCGCAATCAAGCAGATTGAGCTGTATGCCCTCGTGCAACACATCTTTCAGATATTGCAGAGGCTCGTCGGAATAATCCACCCTGATTGTCGGCTCCTTCGCGTTCTGGTCTATCTCCGCGTCTATTGTGTTGTCGTCGAATGACCTCACGATACAACGGATATATCTGTAGTCGATGTGATGTATCTCTGTCGGTATCTTATTTGTCACCGGTATCCTGCCCGTGAGCGATGAGGGGATGTCTGTATCGAATACGGCCGAGATGAACAAGCATAGCGCACGGCAGTCGAAAAGCAGATCTTCGGACGACAGTGGCAGCGAGTGGTTGGAGTCACGGCGCATCTTCTGTACCGCGATGGCGTCGCCCACGTTCACATGATGACGCTTGCAGAGGAAGTCTACTTGTGAAAAGAGGTTGCCGAAAGCCTGATTGGTGTCGCTCAATCCTTCGTGACATACCAGCACAAGTGTCTCGTGCATCATCTTGTTGAGGTTTGCCGGAGCAGCATCCTTTGCCGTGAGAATATCGCTCACACGGTCAAACAGTTCCTCGGCTGTGATGTTATTTACGGGTATATATGGCATGACCGTTTTTGTTGATAAATGCAAAAATAATATATTTTCCGCATATAATTCCTCAAAATATAGTAATTTTGCAAAACTATGGCAAAAGAAGAATCTTCAATTCGTGAGCGGCACAGCATCAAACTGCATGAACCGCAGCGTTATAAGGTCATTGTCTACAATGATGATTTCACCACGATGGACTTTGTGGTGAAAGTGCTCTGCACTGTCTTTTTCAAGACTAATGAGGAGGCGGCGCAACTGATGCTTGCCGTTCACCACTCGGACAAGGCAGTGGTGGGCATATACAGTTATGACGTGGCAATGTCTAAAGTGAACAAGGCCACGCGAATGGCTCGTGATGAGGGCTTCCCGTTGCGACTTACTTACACACCGGAATAGATATGTCAGAGATAAGATATACGGAATATACCAATCGTGCCCTCAATGGCGCAATGAATACCTGCAGACAGTACCGTAATGAGTTTGTGATGCCGGAACATCTCCTGCTTGCCCTTTTTGAGCAGGTGGGTTTCACGTCCGCATTCTTTGCTATGAATTGCAACGTGACAGATTTACATCGTGAGGTGATGGCTTATCTGATGACCATCGAACGAGTGCCGGAAGGCATCGATTACGAGCCTGAAGCATCTGCGCAGTTCGGACAAATGATGAGTATTGCCTGCCAGCAGATGAGCAGTGCTAGTGCTGAACGGTTGGATGTCACTCATCTGGTGGTGGCTATGTTTCATTTGGATGAGTCTATGAGTCATTACATCCTGGCAAAGGCATTGAACGCGGATGTGGCTGGATTCATGTCCGAACTGGTGTCTCAATACGAGGATGACGAGGATGGAGAAGAGGAGGCGGAACCGGAGAAAGAGCCGTGGCGCAATCTGGTGACGTGTCTCAATGAGACCGTAGACAAGCATAATCCGTTGATTGGACGTGAACGTGAACTGGAGCGGACCATACAGGTGTTGTGCCGCAGAGAGAAGAATAATCCGCTGCATGTGGGTGAGCCCGGCGTGGGAAAGACATCTCTGGTCTATGGACTCGCCGCACGGATAGTGAAAGGTGATGTGCCCGCACGCCTGCGCGATTGCAAGATTTATCAGATGGATATTGGCACTATGCTTGCCGGAACGCAGTATCGGGGTGACTTCGAGAAGCGTATCAAGCAGGTTATGGATGGTATTGAAAAGGAAGGCGATGCCATCGTCTATATTGACGAGATACACAATATGGTAGGAGCGGGACGTGGCACAGAAGGTTCGCTCGACGCGTCCAACCTGCTCAAACCTTATCTGGAGTCGGGAGACATCCGTTTCATCGGTTCTACCACTTATGACGAATACAACCGGTATTTCGCGCGCAGTCGCGGAATAGTGCGCCGTTTCCAGCAGATAGACATCCTGGAGCCAAGTGTTGATGAATCAATTGACATTCTGAAAGGTCTGAAGAAGAAATATGAAAAGTTTCATCATGTGACATATAGCCCCGAGGCAATCGAGTTTGCCGTGCGTGCAAGCGCGAAATACATCAACGACCGGTTTCTTCCCGACAAGGCTGTGGACCTGATTGACGAGGCGGGTGCATATCGTGAAATTCATCCTACAGACAAGAAGACGCAGAAGGTGGATAAGACTCTCGTTGCCGACATACTGGCAAAGGTGTGCAAGGTAGATGCTGTGGCGATGAAAGAAGATGATAACGCCACGCTCAAGACATTGGAATCACGTATCAAAGCGAAGATATTCGGACAGGATGAGGCTGTCACGCATGTGGTAGAAGCAGTGCAAATGGCAAAGGCGGGGCTGCTGGAGGAGAACAAACCGTTGGCTTCGTTGCTTTTTGTTGGTCCCACCGGTGTGGGCAAAACAGAGGTGGCATGTGTGCTGGCACATGAGTTGGGCATCGAATTGGTGCGCTTCGACATGAGTGAATATACAGAGAAACATACCGTTGCCAAGTTGATTGGCTCGCCTGCCGGCTATGTGGGCTATGAGGATGGCGGTCTGCTGACCGATGCCATACGCAAGACGCCAAACTGCGTGCTGTTGCTCGATGAGATAGAAAAGGCTCATCAAGACATCTATAACATTCTGTTGCAGGTGATGGACTACGCCCGACTGACAGATAATAAGGGTCGTCATGCCGATTTCCGCAACGTGGTGCTGATAATGACGAGCAATGCCGGTGCGCAATATGCGTCGCAGGCAAGCGTAGGCTTCAATGGTAATACGTCTCGTGGCGAGGCTATGCTGGCACAGGTGAAGCGTACCTTCAAACCCGAATTTATCAACCGTCTCTCCGGTACGGTGACGTTCCACGATATGGACAAGCAGATGGCAACGCTAATTTTCGACAAGAAATTGAGCGGGTTGCAGGATAAACTGTCCACAAAGAATGTCACCATGCTGCTCAGTGACACTGCCCGGGAATTGCTTCTCAGCAAAGGTTTCACTCGCGAATATGGCGCGCGTGAGATGGATCGCGTGATTGCGGCCATGCTCAAGCCGTTGCTCATGCGTCAGATTCTGTTTGGAAAGTTGAAGAAAGGTGGTAGGATAATTATTGACGCTGCCAATAATGAATTGAATGCCTCTTTTCAGCCCATTCTGAAAGGTGGTGGAGAGTCTGGCGGGGTATAAATTTCTTAACCAGGCGTTTCCCTCTCTACCCTGATGATGGATGAGCGGGGAGAATAATATAATTGATATATGGTCTTCCAGTTAGATGAGGAAATAACGTTCCCCGACCCACATATGGGCGAGCCTGACGGTCTCTTGGCCGTTGGCGGAGACCTCAGTGTAGACAGGTTGCTGCTGGCTTACAGCTACGGCATATTTCCGTGGTATTCCTTTCGTGATGCCCGGGAGATATGGTGGTATTGTCCTATGCAGCGGTTTGTGATTTTCCCGTCAGAGATCCACGTATCCCATTCCATGCGCACGCTGATGAATGGCAATAAATACCAATGCTTCATTAATAAGGATTTCCACGGTGTGATTACCAATTGCAGCCAGTTGCGCATAGAGGAAAATGGTGCATGGCTGGGCGACGACATGATTCGGGCATACGAGAGAATGCACTGGAATGGTTTCGCGGCGAGTGTCGAGGTGTGGGAAGGTGACCGCTTGGTTGGTGGACTGTATGGTGTTACCATTGGTCGCTGCTTCTTTGGCGAGAGCATGTTCTCGTTGGTGCCCAGTGCCAGCAAGTTGGCGCTGATCTATCTGGCCGATTTTCTTAATGACAATGGAGGCGTGCTTATTGACTGCCAGTTTGAAACACCGCACCTCAAGTCTATGGGCGGCCGCTACATACCCTATGATGAATACATTAAAATAATACAGAAGGAATAGATATGAACAAAAAAGAGATTATGCGCAGGGCCATTGCCCTGTCCGAGGAGAGTGTGAAACAGGGTGGCGGACCCTTTGGCGCTGTCATCGCAAAAGATGGGGAGATAATCGCAGAGGCATCCAATAGTGTCACAATAGATAATGACCCCACGGCTCATGCCGAGGTCAACTGCATCCGTAAGGCCACAAGGAGACTTGGTTCTTTCGACCTTGCCGGTTGCGAGATATATACCAGTTGTGAACCGTGCCCCATGTGTTTGGGTGCCATATATTGGGCGCATCTCGATACAGTCTATTATGCCAACAACCGCAGTGATGCTGCCAAGATTGGTTTTGATGATGATTTCATCTACAAGGAGATGAATCTAAGCCCTGCCGACCGTCACAAGCAGATGGAGATACTGCTTCCCGAAGAGGCCATCCGTGCATTCCATATGTGGGAGATGAACACCGAAAAGACTGAATACTGAGAAAAGTGAAAAGACAAAAGGTGAAAAACAGCACATCAATGGCATGACTGTATTTTACCTTTATAGCCTTTTGTCTTTTTATCCATATAGGTTACGGGAATATAAGTCTGAACGTGGTGAGCCCGTTTTGCCTGTCGGTTTTCAGTGTCATGGTGCCACCACTGAGGTGCATGATTTGCTTTGAGATAGACAAACCGATGCCACTTCCATCCTTTTTGGTTGTGAAAAACGGGACGAAGATGTGCCGGGCAACATCTTCGGGAATCATCGGACCATCATTGGTGATGTCTATTATCACCGCTTCCTTGTCGTCACAATATGCCCGCACGCTGATGTTCCCACCGTCGTCCACTGCCTGGACAGCGTTTTTCATTATGTTTGTCACCACGTGTCCGATGAGGCTTTCGTCTGCATATACTATCAGATCATCGGGGTTGATGTCGGTTGTGATTGTTATCTTGCGCCCGGCAGTCTGTTGCCCGGTCAGTTGCTGCATGCGCTCGATGAACGGTTTCACATAGAATAGGGTGGGGACGGGCGTTGGCACGTGTGAGAATTTGCGGTAATTATCCACGAAAGCGATTAGTTCGTTACTCGTCTTGTTTATCACTTCCAATCCATGGTGTATCTCGCCGTCCGACTTGTGCAGCAGAGTCTCGCTGAGCGACGTTATCGGTGTCACCGTGTTCATTATCTCGTGGGTAAGCACGCGGATTAGCTTTATCCACGAGTCCAGTTCATTGTCGTCCAGCTCGCTATTGATGTCGCTGATTGCAATAAGTCTCACGCTGCGCCCTTTGAGTACCGTCTGCGCGGCACGGAGCGACAGACTCACCTCGCCACGCTCATTATTGTATGTCACATGTCGTTTCTCTCCCGGCAAAATATTCATAATATGCTTGCGCAAATCATCGCTTACCCGTTTCAGATGGTCTACATGCGTGAGCACCGAGATGCCAATCAGTCGCAGGGCAGCATCGTTTTGCTGGAGCACATTGCCCCGTTCATCCACCACTATGATGCCCGTGTCTACCGAGTTGATGATGCGCTCGTAGTATTTCTCGCGCTCCACAGCCTCGTCGCGTGCCCGTTCCAGAATCAGCTTGATGCGGTTGAGCGATGTGTTTATAAGTTTATCGTCACGTGATACGTCCGTCGTGGGGAACTTGAAACTGAAGTCTACGTTGTCGATGGCATCAAACATGAAACTCACCTTGCGGATGTTGCGCCGGTAGCGGCGGTAGAGGTGAACGTAGCCGATGATGAGAACCGCAATCACGGCGATGGCGATATATGCTATAGAGGTGTTCACAGGCTGTATCTTTTGATTTTGTTGTATAGCGTCTGTCGCGATATCCCTAATCGTGCCGCCACGATAGACAGGTTGCCATCGCACTCCTTGACAGACTTTTCGATGAGCCTGCGCTCCATCTCGTCCAGTGTCTGCATCTCTTCCAACGGTTTTTCGTGGCGCGAGCTGCCTCCCTCGATGTCGTCAGCACTGATGTGGTGACCGTCGGATAATATCACCGTCTTCTCCACGGCGTGCTCCAGTTCGCGAATGTTGCCATACCACGGCATCTCCGTGAGCTTGCGCTCGATATCATGTCCGAACGAGATGTTAACCTTATTATATATGTCTGCATATTTTCGCAGGAATATATTGGCTAACGGCACGATATCTTCCTTGCGCTGGCGCAGTGACGGCAGGTGGAGATGGATGGTGTTGATACGGTAGAGCAGGTCTTCACGAAAGTTCTCACTCTGCACCATTTCCTGCAGGTCGCGGTTGGTGGCGCATATCAGGCGCACGTCGATGGGTATCTCTGTAGAACCGCCCACACGCACAATGCTGCGCCGTTGCAGGACGGTGAGCAGTTTGGCTTGTGACGAATAAGACAGGTTTCCGATTTCGTCTAGAAACAACGTGCCGCCCTCAGCCAGTTCAAACTTGCCCGGTTTATCGACTTTGGCATCGGTGAATGCTCCCTTCACATGTCCGAAGAGTTCGCTCTCGAAGAGTGTCTCGGTGATGGCACCCATGTCGATGGGCATCATTTTGGCCTTGGCACGACGTGACATGACGTGTATCTCATTGGCAAGTACCTCCTTGCCCGTTCCATTCTCGCCTGTAATCAGTATGTTGGCATCCGTGGCGGCAACCTTTTCCACCATTGCGCGCAGGTCTTTCATCGTCTCGCTCTCGCCCCAGAACATGCCGCCCTGCTGGGATCGTGACGTCTTTCGCGACACCTTGTTGCGTGCGTTGCGCAGAGTGTCAATCATATTCTCGTTGTCGAATGGCTTCACGATGAAGTCGGCGGCACCCTCCTTGATGCCGGTCACGGCAAGTTGAATATCGGCGTAGGCGGTGAAGAGCACCACTTGTGTCTGCGGTCGCAGGTTCTTTATCTCTCGCAACCAGTACAGTCCTTCGTTGCCACTGTTTATCCCACTCCCGAAATTCATGTCGAGCAGCACCACGTCCGGGTGCTCCTCGTGCAGTTTCGATGGTATCGAGTTTGGATTGCTGATGGTGATAATGGATAGGAACGTGTCTTCGAGCAGCATTCTCACGGTGGTCAGGATGTTGCGGTTGTCGTCTACAATGAGCAGAGTGCCTCGTTTTGCCATAGATACAAGTATTAATATGATTGCAAAAATAGTGTTTCCGGGTGTAAAATCCTAATTGTTGTCTAATTTTTAGACAAAAATAGCTATGGAATTGTGAAACCTGAAATTGAGGTTGTCTGTTACACCGCACTTTTAATCATTAACAATTAAGGAGATTACTCCCTTGCCCTTTGAATGCATGGGGTGTCAAATAAATGGACAACACTGTCCAATAAATGGACATTTTCGTGTTTGTGCTATTTTGTTAATATCTTGATAATCAGTGATTTGTTGTATTTGGCACGCATGTTGATAATGTTATGGCATGATATTTATGCTAAAATGAAGAGAATAATTATTATAATAGTAGCTTGTCAGGCCGTCGCCATCGTCCATGCGCAGAGCAGGTGGACGATGGAACGCTGCATGGAGTATGCCGTGGAGCATAGTACGAATGTGCAACGGCAGGGTATCGAGGCACGACAGGCGCGTGACGATTATCATGCTGCCATGGCCGGCTTCCTGCCAAAGGTGCAGGCATCGGTGAGCGGACAGTACAACTGGGGACGCAATATCGACCCCGAGACGAACACTTATAATAATGTGGCCACGTTTAATAACTATTACGAGATATACGCCTCGCTGAATGTCTTTGACGGCTTTGCCACGGTAAACGCTTTCCGCCAGGCACGTCTGACACGCCAGCATACGCAGACGGCAATGCAAAAAGTGCAGGACGACAAGGCCATCGATGTGATGCAGAAATTTGTGGATGCCGCTTATGCGCAGGCTAGCATCTCTCTTGCGGAGGAAAAACTTGCCGATAGTCAACAGCTGTTGTATAAGACGCAACGCATGTTTGAGTTGGGTGGTAAGAGCCGTCCCGATGTGGCGCAGATGGAATCGCAGGTGGCTGAGGATGATTACAATCTCACCCATCAGCGCAATGTGAGCAATCAGGCATTGCTGGTGTTGAAGACGGCGATAAACTATCCCGTGGATGATTCGCTCCGGATAGATATCAAGGCGCTGAATGCCGAACCGCGATTGGCAATTGATGCTGTTTCGAACATATATCCGGTTTTTCTGAAGATGTCACCCGACGTACTTACGGCTGAATATAATGTCGAGAACGCACACTATAACTATATTATTCAACGGGCGCAGATGCTACCCTCGCTCACGCTCAACGGCGGTGTGGCAACAAATTTTTATAGAAATCTCTCTCAGGGGGGTGGGTACGAGCCGTTTCACACTCAGTTTCACAACAACCAGGGTAAATATCTTGGGCTCACCCTCTCTATTCCTCTCTTCGTATCTTCTCACTGGCGCAGTGCGCGTCAGGCTCGTGCGGAGTGGCAGAAGTCATTGGTGTCGCTCGATGACGCACGACGCAAACTGCATGACGACATAGCGCAGGCTGTGATGGACCGTGACGGATATGTCAAGGAATTGTCGCATATGCAGCGCAGGATGACATCTGATTCGCTAAGCTATCATCTCTACCGTCGAAAATACGAGGAAGGTCTGTTGAGTGCTTTCGACCTGCACACCTCGTCACAGGCTTATCTGCAATCACGCATACTTCTGCTGCAAATGCAGATGATGTATGTCATCAAGAATAAGTTGGTGGAATATTACAAGGGTGAAAAACTGATAAAATAATTATTATTATGGATATTGAGATTCCGAAAAAGAAGTATATCATTCGGCGCAAGTACTGGCCGTATATCGGTGGTGGCGTGGTGGTAACGGGCTTGCTGATATGGCTGGCAATGAGCAACTTTGCCTCTACACTGAAGGTGGACCGCAGCGGACTGAACATTGGCGATGTCACCCGACAGCAGTTTAACGACTACGTCAGTCTTGACGGCAACGTGGTACCTATCAGCATCGTGCAGATTAGTCCCGAAGAGGGTGGCGTGGTGATGGAAAAGGTTGTTGACGAGGGGGCGCATGTGAACAAGGGCGATGTGATAATACGTCTGAGCAATTCCAGTCTCGACTTGCAAATACTCAATGCGGAGTCGGAACTGGCAGAGAAACAGGACATGCTGCGTAATACGCAAATCAATATGGAACAAGAGGGACTGACCAACAAAAACGAAAAGTTGCAGCAAGATATGGACGTGGAGCGCAAACGCCGCAACGCATTGCGCCAGGCGTCGCTATACAAAGAACAGCTGATTTCGCACGAGGACTATATGCAGACACAAGAGGACTACGCTCTCGCGCAGAAAAAACACACGCTGATATTGAAACGCCTGGCACAGGACGCACGCTATCGTACCGCCCAACTGGACCAGATGGGCGACAATCTGGACAACATGCGGAAGAATGTGTTGCTCGTTCGTCAGCGCAAGGATAATCTGAACATACGCAGTCTGATTAGCGGTGAAGTGGGGCAGTTGGATGTGGAACAGGGTCAGAATATCGCACCGGGACAAAAGATTGGTGTCATCAATGATCTCAGCGACTATAAGGTTGAGGCTATGATTGATGAACATTACATCGACCGCGTGCATGCGGGACTGTCAGCCACGTTCCAACAGAATGGCAAGAACTACCGTCTCTCTGTGCGCAAAGTGTATCCGGAAGTGAAAGACGGACGTTTCAAGATAGATTTCGTTTTTGTCGGACATCGCCCCGACAACATCCGGACGGGTCAGACTTACTATGTCGATCTGCAACTTGGCGAGTCTAAGCCGGCAATAATTATCCCCAAAGGCTCGTTTTATAGTGTGACTGGCGGCAACTGGATATTTGTCTTAGACGAGAGCGGTAACAGGGCATATCGGCGCAAAATCCGTATCGGACGCCAGAATCCGCAATATTATGAGGTGCTCGAAGGTCTCGACCCCGGTGAGCGTGTCATAGTGAGTGGTTATGAGGCATACAAGGATAATGAGATATTGAAAATAGAATAAAAAAACAGTCTCTCCTCAACTCTCCCCGAAGGGGGACGGGGTGGCGGGTACAAAATGCAATCACATGGGGAGAGGCTATAAAAAAGTTGAGAATTATGAATCATGAATTAAGAAACGCCATGCGCAATTTGCCCAGACACGGACAGCACAATGTAGCAAAGATACTGTGTCTGGCATTCGGGATTGCAATCAGTTCGGTGATTATTGCCGAGATCTATTTCGAGCAGAGTTATGACACGTTCTTCCCTGCCCATGACCGCACGTACAAAATCTATGAAGTATTTTCGCAGAATGGGGATAATATGGAGTTTGATTGTACAAGTGGTGGCACATCCTTTGCCATCAAGGATTTTTCGCCACAAGTGGAGGCTGCCACGCGCTATACAGAGATGACAGATGAGGCTGCGCAGATTAATTTCACCGATGGCAGACATGTCTCCGCCGGACTAACTCTTGCGGACAGTTGTTTCTTTGATGTTATTCCCGACAAGATAATCCGGGGCAATGCGAAGGATGTTCTTTCACAACCTTTCTATTGTATGGTGAGCAGCAAGGTAGCAGAAAAAATTGGTGGCGATGTCGTGGGCAAGCGCTTTACGGTTGGCGATTTCCCGGGCAGGGATTTTATTATAGGTGGTGTCTTTGAGGAATATCCTTACAATTCGTCATTCCATTCTCTGCAAGTGCTGGTGTCTCTTAAAACATTGCGCCATACTGGAAACGACGGGTCTGACAATCTGGTCGGTAATGACAGATACAGATCTTATATCCGTTTGACAAAGGGACAAACGCCGGATAATATACGGCCCAATGTGATGAAGATGATTAAGGAGCGGTTCCCGTTGAAAGAGATGAAGAAGGCGGGGGTGAAGTTGGATTACAAATTCAAGAAAGCTTCTGATGTCTATACGTCCGACCCGTATATCCAGAAGATGGGATGGATAATGGCACTATTGGCATTTGTACTGTTGTTTTCTGCTGTGATGAATTATCTCTTGATTGTTGTTGGCAACATGATAAACCGTTCGCGCGAGATGGCGATACGCAAATGTTATGGCGCAGGGCGCGGGCGTATCCGTAGTATTGTGTTTTCAGAAGCATTGGTGCATGTCGTCATTGCCCTGATTATTGCCGCGCTGTTGCTCCTGGCATGCAAGGGGACAATAGAGCAGTTCATATCCGCGCCTCTTGATATACTACTGTTCAATCGTGGCAGTTGGATTCTGCTTGTGGTAATATTGATTGTGCTGCTTATTGGCGGCATCGTTCCGGGAATGTTGTATTCGTCGGTACCCGTTGCCCTTGCCTTCAGGGGTTATGCCAATACGCGCAACCGTTGGAAACTTGTGTTACTGTCTATCCAGTTTGTCGCGGCAGGTTTGCTGATTAGCCTGCTCGTGGTGATACAGAAACAATATGCGTTCATGACTACTGATAATCCCGGTTATGATTATGCGAATGTGGCTGTGCTCAATATCGACGGCATCAACAGCAACCAAATCAAGCAATGTATTGCAGAACTTAAACGTATACCGGATGTAAGTCAGGTGTCTACGGCATCGTGTGTTTATGATGGCAGACAAAGCGGAAATAATATTTCTTTGCCCGGTGATGACAGGGAACTCTTTAATTCCAATGACTTGTATTTTGTCTCTGCTGGATATCTGAAGCTGATGGGCATGAAGATCATTGACGGACAAAACTTTATGGAGTCTGCTGACAGTATGAACAATGTACTGGTGAGTAGTGACTTTGCCGACAATCTGCGTACCACGGTTCATTGTAAGGGGAGCGTGGTAGGCAGGAGAATAATAATTTCCGAGCATAGCGATCGCGGTAATCATCCGTTTGTCATCCGTGGCGTGTATAACAAAATTCGTGTCGGTTCATTCTCTGAGATGGAGAAGCGTCCCACAATGATGTTTTATGTGAAAGACTCGTTGGCCAAGTCGCCTAACATATTGATACGTTTCGACAACCTCACAGCGGAGTCTATGAAGACAGTCAACGACAAGGCGTTGTCATTATTCCCCACGCGTGATGTGAGGTTGCGCAGCTATTCAACGCTGATAACCGATATGTATCGATCGCAAAACAGTTTCCGTTCGGCAGTGCTCGTCGCGGGTGCGGCGACTTTCCTCATCGCCCTCTTCGGACTGATTGGATATGCCAGCGATGAGGTGAACCGCCGTCATAAGGAGATTGCCATACGCAAGGTCAACGGAGCATTGCTTCGAGACATTCTGCGGATATTCGTGCGCGACATTTCACGCATCGCCGTTCCGTCGCTGATGGCAGGTGGCGTGGCAGCATGGTTCATATCGTCCAGCTGGCTGCAGTCGTTCAGCGGGCGCATATCGCTCAGTCCGCTGTTGTTCATCGCCTGCATACTAATCCTGTTTATTGTGATTGTGGCGGTGGTAGTGGCGAATTGTTACAAAGTGGCTAACAGTAATCCCGTGGAATATTTAAAACAAGAATAAAATGATAAAAGTGGAAAATTTATGCAAGTCGTTCCGCACAGAAGAGGTGGAGACTATTGCGCTGAACAATGTGTCGTTTGAAGTCGCTGACGGCGAGTTCGTGGCAATCATGGGTCCTTCGGGTTGTGGCAAGTCTACATTGCTCAATATACTCGGACTGCTTGACAGTCCTACAAGTGGACGTTACCGGTTGGGTGACAGAGATGTGGAAGAGTTGCGTGAGCGTGATCGCACCAATGTGCGCAAAGGTGAGATAGGTTTCGTATTCCAGAGTTTCAATCTGATAGACGAGTTGAATGTTGAGGAGAATATCGAACTGCCGTTGACCTATCTCAACATCAAGTCCGCCGAGCGCAAGGAGCGTGTGCGCGAGATGATGAAGAGAATGAATATCAGTCATCGTGCCAGGCATTTCCCCCACCAACTCAGTGGCGGTCAGCAGCAGCGTGTGGCGATAGCACGTGCCGTGGTCTTCGATCCGAAGATTATTCTCGCCGATGAGCCTACCGGTAATCTTGATTCAAAGAATGGTGCCGAGGTGATGCACCTGCTTACCGAATTGAACCAGGATGGCACCACTATCGTGATGGTGACGCACAATGACCATGATGCCGCCATCGCTCATCGCACGATACATCTGTTTGACGGACAAATCGTGGAAAGATAAAAACGCAATAGCAGCGCACCGGTGCGTTATTGTCTTTGCTTTTCACCATTAACATATTCTCTTAAAGTACGTCAGTACCTCTTCCCATGTCTTGAATTCATCGCTGCCGAATTTCAATGCGGTGCCCATGAAGTCGGGGCATGGAGTGGGGTCTATGAAGAAATCACCATAAAGCAACTGCTTGCGGTTGGCAAAGACGATGCGGTCGTGGGCGGGGGTGTCAAGATACTGCTCCACCCATGTCTGCGTGGAGGCCAGTGAGGGGTGGTCATTCGTGGGCGCCGGCGCAACGATGAAGACGTTGTAGCGCTCGATCAGGAAATCATACGCCTTGTTGAGGCTTGCCTTCGGTTTGCCGTATGTGTCGGTGAGGGCATCCATGGCGATATAGATGATCTCCCGCTCACGATGCTCCTGTCTGTCGTCAATCCAGCGGATGACCGGCACCACGCCGTGCAGGAACGAGTGGTCGTCCATGCGGTGCTCACCGTGGAAATGTGCGGCCTGCGGATAATGTTCCCTAAACAGGTCGAACGTGTGCACCAGCGAATCTTGGTCGCCGAACAGCCCCCACACGTGTTGTTGTTCTTCCGTGGTGACGTTGGCGAAGCATTTCTCTGTCATGTCTTTGTATTCTTTGCAGAGTGCTTTGGTCACGATAAACTCCTGCACACCATCCTGCCGCGGGTTCTGAAAGACCTGTCTTCCCATCATGTTGTGGTCGTGCATCGTGTCACCCATCCGAAATGCCGGGTTTACCAGTATGCGGTCGTAACCGGATAGCATCTCGGTGTACATTCCGCCCATCGACGTGCCGATGATGAGGTCGGGTGTCTCTTCCTGGCACATTTTGTGCAGGAGCGTCATCGCCTCCTCCGGATGTATCGGTATGTCGTATGCCACCACCCGGGCTTCGGGCAACGTGTCTTGTATTCGTTTCACCGTGCCCGACTGGGCTGACGAGGCAAAACCGTGAACGTACATGATCTTCTTGCCCGCCATCAGGTCGGGAAAGCTAATTAATTCATAACTCATAACTCATCTGTTCATGTTTCCGTTTGCGAAGATACGGAAAAATTATGAAAGAGCGTAATGGTTATGGCAAAATGTATCTTTTGCTATTTGCCTTGATACATTGCATACAACTCGTTGAGCTGTCTCGTCTGTTGTGCTGCCATCTGCCGGTCGATCATGGCGGATATCTGGATGGTTTTGTACATGATGCTCAACTGCATCATACAGTCATTGCGTGACTGTGCGAAGCGCGTTCCGTCCAGCGAGAGATACCATCGGGCATATTGCTCGGCATTGGTCCACACGGCATTGATGGTCTCCCGGGCTTTGGCGTGCTGACCCAGCAGGGCGTAGGCGCGAGCCATGTCTGCCCCGCCACTGAGATAAGTCATCGGCACGTTGTACGTGGGGATTTCCCGTTCGGCTTTCGCCAGAGCCTTGCTGGCCTTTGCCGGTTGCCGCTCTGTTATGAGGTTCAGGGCGAGTTTGGCTATCAGCTGGCGGTGCTCGTAACATAACCCCATCACCGTCTTGTCCAGATACAGTCCGGGCCGGCTCAAACCGCCGTATCTGAATCGGTACATCACATTGTCATACACTTTCTTCGTGTCGAAATTCTTCACCCATGGTTTGCTTGTGTTGAATGGAGTTATGCGCATCGCTAGTCCCTCGGTCACCATGTTATCACCCAAGTTGAAGTACAAACTTGTGTCCATGGTGCTTGCCACATAGATAGGACGTGTCCAGTTGGCATTGGCCAGAATCTGCAGCAACATCAGGTCGCCCTTGTAGAGAGCTCTCTTGCCCGCCAGCGAGATCACCATCTTGTCGGGTATGGTGTCGTCTGCCATCATCATTCCGCTGCGCCTCACCGCTTCTTTGTCTATAGTGATATATAGGGTGTCGGTGGGTATGACGTGCTGGTCGGGGTCTTTGCTTCGCACCCAATACTTTAGTATATTTTTCAACTCGAAGGGCTGGTCGCCGAATTGCGCCCTTGCCTGAGCGGGATTCTGCCGGTAGAAGTCGAGCACCTGTTGTTTGATTTGCGGCTCAATCTCCACTATGTCGTTGGTGCCTTCGCAATATTCCGATTGCTGCCATGGTATGGGTAACGCCGGTGAACTGTAAGCCTGGCGGCGCATCTGGTCAATGTACCAGCCGGCCTGGATGAAATTCAGGTTGCAGGCCCGCACGTCTGTGCGTACTCCCTCAACATCCTGGTCATACCAAAGCGGGAAAGTCTCGTTGTCACCGTTGTTGAGTATTATCGGTTTGCCGCTGTCTTGGACGCTCATCAGATAGTTGCGTCCGAAGTCACGGCACATATAGCGGTTGCTTCGGTCGTGGTCGTCCCATGTCTGAGATGCCATTTGTATCGGTACTATCAGACAAAGCGCTGCCACCGCTGCTGCCGTCACTGTGCCATGCATATATCGTTTCGCCATGTCGATGATTGCCGCCACGCCCATGCCGCACCAGATGGCGAAAGCGTAGAAAGATCCGACGTAGGCATAGTCGCGCTCACGTGGTTCTGAAGGCGTCTGGTTGAGATAGACGATGATGGCAAGTCCGGTCATGAAAAAAAGGAAGCATATCACCCAGAACTGCCTGATGCCCCGCCGTCCGTGGAACGCCTGCCATAACATTCCGATAAGCCCGAGCATCAACGGCATGCAATAGAATACATTATGTCCTTTGTTTTGTTTCAGCTCGTCGGGCATACTGCTTTGATCTCCCAACCTGAGCACATGATTGTCTATCCATTCGAATCCTGTTATCCAGTTGCCGTGTTCTGCCTCACCCTTGCCCTGTATGTCGTTTTGCCGGCCGGCAAAATTCCACATGAAATAGCGCCAGTACATGAAATTGCACTGATAAGAGAGGAAGAATCGTATGTTTTCCCATTGCGTGGGTACCTTCACGTTGATAGTCTCTCCGCAACGGTCGTATGCCACATTGGTGCCGTCAACGCCACCCATCCAACTCTCGTAATCATCTGCGTGACGCTGGTCCCACATACGGGGAAACACCATGTTTTGCGCATACACGTAATCCGTCTTATGACTTGCCACGACATACCTGTCGCGCCCGTTGTCGGCTGTCTCGTCTCCGCGCTGCCACACGGGTGCACCCTCATTGCTTACGGGTACGCACATATTCCCCTGTTGTTTCAGTTTCACTTGCGAGGTGTATGTCTGACCGTAGAGCAAGGGTTTGTCGCCATACTGTTCACGGCTCAGATAACTGCCCAGTGTGAATATGTCTTTGGGCGAATTCTCGTTCATCGGCGGGTTGGCGGTCGAGCGTATCATGATCACGGCATAGGTGGAATATCCAATCATCAGCATCAGCATGCAGAGCATTGCCGTGTTCTTGATTCTGGCAGACACCACCGGCACTCGTTGCTTGCCTGTCTTGCGGTTGAGCAATATCCATAATGCAACCAGAATGATTATCCCGATACATGCCGCGCTCCATCCATAGCCATGGAAGGGTATGCCCAGCATTGCCACACTGAGCACGAACGATATGTTCTCCCGTCTCATACTTCTATCGATATAACTCTCACGGATTGCCCATACCACCGTTGCCACAAGCAGAGTCGTGTATACAGCCAATCCGGTATTGAATGGACATCCCAATACATTGACAAACAATAGTTCAAACCATCCGCCCACTGTGATAATACCTGGTACCAAGCCGTAGAGCACCGCTGCGACAAGCACAAACGAGATGGCTAGCGCTATGAGCGAACCACGCAGCTCCACATCTGGAAACTTGCGATAGACGAACACAAGGACTATGGCCGGAATGCACAGCAGATTGAGCAGATGCACGCCGATGCTCAGTCCTGTCATATAGAAAATGAGCACCAGCCAGCGATCACTATGGGGCTCGTCGGCATGCTCCTCCCATTTCAGTATGAGCCAGAACACCACAGCTGTGAAGGCGGACGAGTAGGCGTACACCTCACCTTCTACGGCACTAAACCAGAAAGTATCACTGAATGTATATATCAGTGCGCCCGTCATTCCTGAACCTTCTATCGCTATCAGCTTGCGGGTGGTCAGCGTAGCCCCGTCTTTCATAATCAGCTTGCGGGTGAGATGTGTGATTGTCCAAAACAGGAACATGATACACGTGGCGCTGAGCAGCGCACTCATCGTATTCACCATACGCGCCACCTGCGAGACATCACCTGCGAAATGTGAGAACAGGTTTGCCGTGAGCATGAAGAACGGCGCGCCCGGCGGGTGCCCAATCTCCATCTTGTACCCGCTTGCAATAAATTCCGGACAGTCCCAGAAACTGGCTGTCGGTTCGATGGTGGAACAATAGACGAATGCCGCGATGAGAAACATCATCCATCCCATCGCGTTGTTCACGATTTTGTATCTTTTCATTCAGAATAATTTGTTATATCTTTCTTTTTCGGGTGGCAAAGATAACACTCGCGACAGATATTGCGGAAAAAAGAATCTGACATCTGTCTGACATTTATCTGACAGCGTGGAAATGTGCCTGTAATATGGGCAGATGCAAGCTCCGGCAGCAGTGCGCGTGGGGCATCGCCCCGGTATCGCTTTTTGGTTAGTGGTGTTTTGTTTTGCGAATGAAATACGCAAAATGAATATACAAATACGTAAATGCATGATGTCATAAAAATAAAAACATATTATCTTTGCATCATCGTATCTAATATTATTTCATATGAAGAATTATTTGACTAACATTATTGCAGACATTATTCTGCGAGGAAATAGAACGGTAATATGCTTTTTGCTGTTGTTGACTTCTTCTGTTGTCTTGGCGCAAACAGACATCACTGTTACCGGCACGGTCTCCACACGTGACGGCGTTCCCGTGACAGGCGCGACAGTTATCCAGACAGGCACCGGTAATGGCACTGTGACAGATACCGATGGTGCATTCTCCATCACCGTGCCCGCGGGCAGCACCTTGCGCGTCAGTTATGTGGGGTGTGTGACTCGTGATGTGAATGTGGGTTCGTCTTCCGCACCATTGAAGATTGTCCTCAAAGATGATGACAAACTGTTGGATGAAGTCGTTGTGGTGGGCTATGGAGTGCAGAAGAAGAAACTTGTCACCGGCGCCACTGTCCAGGTAAACGGCGATGATATAGAAAGACTTAACACCGTGAGCCCTCTCGCTGCATTACAGAGCAAGACACCCGGTGTGAGCATCACCCAAAATTCGGGTATGCCCGGCGAGGGTTTCAAGGTGAATATCCGTGGTCTTGGCACAACCGGCGATGCCACGCCTCTTTATATTATCGACGGTATCACTGGCGGCAATATCAACAGTCTGAACCCTGCCGATATAGAGAGTGTGGATGTGCTCAAAGATGCTGCCTCGGCTGCCATCTACGGTTCACGTGCAGCCAATGGAGTGATTCTTGTCACCACCAAACAAGGCAAGGCAGGAAAGACACAAATCTCTTATGACGGATACATCGGTTTCCAGAATGTATATCGCATGCCCGATTTGCTCAACGCCAAGGAGTATGCCATGATTATGAATGAGGAACGTTATGAAGACGGGCTTACTCCTTATGATTATGCTTCACTCGTTCCCAATTGGAGCGATATAGAGAACGGCAAGTGGAATGGCACCAACTGGATGGAGGAAACTCGCAATAAGAATGCGAAGGTCACCAATCATGCCCTCAATATCACTGGTGGCAATGACCGAAGCACTTTTGCCATAGGCCTCTCTTACACTTATCAGGACGGAATATTGGGCAAGCCTTGCGAACCCGACTACTCCCGATACACTGCCCGCGTCAATTCCGACCATAAGATATTGAAGAGCGGAAATCTGGATTTGCTCACCGTGGGCGAGAATATCACATACACATATACCGAAAATCAAGGTATAAATATTGGTGACAACTATAGTAATGACATTCGCAATATGTTGCTCACATCTCCTTTCCTGCCCAATCTTAATGCTGATGGCAGCTATCATTACGCCATACCATGGGAAATTCGTGAACCAAACCCCATTGCCAAGATGTATGACACCAGTGGCAACAACAAGAGCAAGAGCCACAGCCTGCGCGCGGCACTCTTTGCCACATTGCAACCGATAAAGAATCTGAAGATAAAGACAAACTTCGGTTTTACTCTCGGTGTGGATTCATACCGCAGTTACACACCTGCTTACAAACTCTCAAGCAACACCATGAATGATTTGGATAATGTGTATCAGAGCATGTCGTCGGGATGCACTCTCATGTGGGAAAATACAGCCAACTATACATTCAGCATCGCAAAGAAGCACAACTTTGATATGCTGCTCGGTCAGAGCATTGAGGTGGACGGACTTGGCGAAAGCATCAGCGGAAGCAATACAAATTCAATATTCGATGACTTCAAGCACGCATACCTCAGCAATGCTCCCATTATCAACAGTCGTACCACGCTCAACGGTTCGCCGTGGGGTAAAGAGTCTATCGCCTCATTCTTCGGCCGTGTCAATTACGACTACCTGAACCGTTATATGGCAACAGCCGTTTTGCGTGCCGATGGTTCCAGCAAGTTTGCCCGTGGTCACCGCTGGGGTTATTTTCCGTCGGTGTCTGCCGGCTGGGTAATCACCGAGGAACCTTTCATGCGTGATATGAAGCGCGTGATGGATTTCCTCAAGATACGTGCCAGCTGGGGACAGAACGGAAACCAGTCGATACCCGGATTCCAATATCTGTCCACAATATCATTCTCTGATGCCGACTATACGTTTGGCACCGACAAGAGCGTACTCACCGGTGGCGCTTACCCGGATATCCTTGCAAACAATGATATCACGTGGGAAAAATCCGAGCAAACGGATATCGGTTTCGATGCACGCTTCTGCAACAGCCGGCTCGGACTCTCATTCGACTATTACGTCAAGCAGACAAAAGACTGGCTGGTGCAGGCGCCAATACTTGCCACTGCCGGTACCAATGCTCCCTATATTAATGGCGGCGACGTGAAAAACGATGGTGTGGAAGTGGCTCTCTCCTGGAATGACCATCAGGGCGATTTTACTTATGGAGCCAACTTCAATTTTGCTTATAACAAAAACAAGGTCACCCGTATCGCCAACACAGAAGGTATCATCCATGGTGTGGCAAATGTATTGAGCAACGGTACTGATGAAATGTATCGTGCACAGGAAGGATATCCCATAGGCTTCTTCTATGGTTACAAGACTGCCGGCATCTTTCAGAATCAGGAAGAAATAGATAATTATAAAAAAGCGAAACTGAGCGATGCCAAGCCGGGAGATGTCATCTGGGTGGACCACAATGATGATGGTGTCATCGACCTTAACGACCGTTGCATGATTGGTGATCCACATCCCGATTGCACCTATGGACTTTCTTTCAACTTCGGCTGGCGCGGTTTCGATATCAGTGCCACCATGAATGGTGTCACGGGCAATCAGATTATGAAGTCATACCGCTCTTTCGTAGACTATCCTCATAATAATTTCACAAGCGACATATTACAGCGCTGGCATGGTGACGGCACATCCGACAAGTGGCCGCGACTCACATCGGGCACATCCACCAACTGGCAATACGTCTCCGACCTGTATATGGAGAATGGCGACTTCATGCGCATGCAGAATATCACTATAGGCTATGATTTCAAGAAGTTGTTCAAGTCTGTTCCCATGCAGGAGCTCAGAGTGTATTTCTCAGCCAATAATCTGTTCACCATCACCGGTTATTCAGGCATGGATCCGGAAGTTGGTTACGGAGGCGGCAGCGCCTGGACGTCGGGCATAGACCTAGGCTTCTATCCAAGTCCCAGAACCTATATATTCGGTGTTAACATTAAAATTTAGACTGATATGAAAGCAAAATATTTATTATCGTGTGCAGTCGCCATGGTGATGCTGTGCGGATGCAATGACTTTCTGGATTCAGAAGACCTCACAAAGAAGGATAATTCCAATTTTCCAAAGACAGAGACAGATGCCGGGCAGTCGTTGGCCGGCTGCTATAACATGCTGCGCTATGAGGGTGACAACAAGATAGGTCAGAATCTGATGATCGTATCGGAACTCCTTTCCGATGACCGTTTTGGCGGCGGCGGCCCTGATGACCGCTATGCCCAGGCACTTGACCATATCAAAAAGTCGGACGACAATATGTTTGATGACGTATGGGCTGTAAACTACAAGGGCATATACCGCTGCAACATGTTGCTCGAAGCACTCGGCAACATCAGCTTCAGTTCCGATGCCGCCAGGAACAAGATAGAGGGCGAAACACGCTTTCTGCGCGCTTTCTACTATTTCAACCTATGCAAGACATTCGGCAACGTGCCACTGATAGTGACATCGCAGAGCGGCAACGAACCCCAGGCCACAGCCGACCAACTCTATGCCCAAATAGGCACAGACCTGCTCAAAGCCGTCACGCTGCTCCCGTCGACAAGCATAACCAAAGAGGAACCGTCACTGCTGGGACATACAGATAAGTGGGTGGCAGAGGGAATGCTGGCACGGGTATACCTGTTCTATACAGGATATTACAACAAGACGTCCATGCCTGCAACCGACGGAACGATAACCGCCGTCGAGGTGACAAAATATCTCAAAGACTGTATAGATAACAGTGGCCACAAGTTAATGGCCGACTTTCGTGACCTGTGGCCATATTCCAACGAGAACACCAAGCCCGATTACCCCTATTCCAAGAGCAATGACCTGAGCTGGTATGGTGAGGATGGTGCCAATCTGGAGACCATGTTCTCCATCCGTTATAATCCCAAGGCGGTGTGGGATACTCCCAATACAGTGAGCCGGAGCAATCAGGTGGATTTGTTTTTCTCTCCCCGCGAGACAGACGGCAGTGTGGAAAACAACTTCCCGCTGGGCATCGGTTGGGGATACGGACCTGTAAACCCCAAAATGATGTCTGAGTGGAACGCCGCCGAGCCTGCCGATATCCGTATCAAGGCATCTGTCTTTGACACCAGTGATGAGGCTCCCAACTATGTGTGGGGCGCAGACAAGCAGATGAACGAGACCGGACTGTGGCAGAAAAAATATTGCGCCATCAATGTGAAGACCGTCGCTGACGGTAACACCACTTATGAGAACTATTCGCGCAGACTCTATCCTTCCATCGATACCGACTATCAGCTGAATAACATTCAGGATATCGTGGTGATGCGCTATGCCGATATTCTGTTGATGTACAGCGAACTGACCAAGACCGTGGGCGGCATTAACCAAGTGCGTGAGCGTGCCGGACTCAAAGACATCGCAGCCTATTCCGACGAAGCTCTTCGCAATGAGCGCCGTTGGGAACTGGCTTTCGAGGGTTTGCGCTGGTACGATCTGTTGCGCTGGCATCTTGCCGGTGACGCCCTCGCAGCTCAGAATGGCGTGGCAATGCAGAACAATCTGGAGCATACTACTATGGATATGCCGGATATCAAACAGCGTGTCACCGATACAGGCGGGTTCATGCAGATTCCGCAGACTCAGATCGATTTGTCCGGCGGCGTGCTCAAACAGAATGCCGGATGGACGGGCGATAATCTTTTGTACTAATTTTATTGTGGAGGATGAAGTGATGAAAAAAACATTATTCGGCATCATAATACTGGCTGGCACAATGTGTGCCTGCGACCCTGTCTGCGATGACATCGCCATGGGAGGTGTTGTCGGTGAGAGCGATTTGCAATTGGATGTGCATGCCACCACTGATGGCGGTAATCAGATAGTGGTCAGAAACAACACTTTGGGCGTGGGGTCTTATTGGGACTACGGTTTCGGTCGTTCCACAGCCCAGTGTGATACCATTGTGATGCCGTTTCTGGGCGCACAGTCGATATCGTTTACCGGTCTTTGCGATGGCGGCACCGTGACCACCACCCGCACCGTGACCATCAGTCGTATAGACCACCCCGTGGCTGCTGAATGGTCGTACTTTGCTGGAAGCAGTGCCGACGGCAAGACGTGGACATGGGATGACAGCGCAGATGCTGTCTACGGCACCGGCGGTTACCTTGCTGAGTTTGTGCCCGACTGGACACCGATCTCCATTAGTGACACCGAAGACCCTGGCGCGTATATGTTGTTTGACCTGAATGGCGGCCCCAATTTCACCCGTTATGGCAGTGATGGCAAGGTGGTGGAGAAGGGCACGTTCGCCTTTGACATGACATCCACCAAAAAAGACCCTGACGACAACTCGCAATGGTCGGTGGGCACGCTCACGCTGACAGGTGCCACGGTGCTCAACGGACATATCTATGGCACTACCGCTGTGCAGCACAAATTCGATATTCTCACGCTCAATGATGACAAGATGGTGCTGTGCGCGGCTCCCGACGGTACTGCGGCATGGGATAACGGTACTTTCTGGATATTCAAGAAGAAATAATAGTTTATGAACAAGCTTACTATAGATTTGGGCGGCACCTCTCTACGTGTTGCCAGGCTGTCTGATGGTCGTGTCATACAGATTAAAAAGGAATCTTGTCCGGCTCAGTCTGATGAAGACACAGTGATTGCCCATTTGGAAAACATCATACAAAGCATGATGTCTCCGGATGTTGGAATGATAGGCATCGGCGTGCCGTCTGTGGTGGATGCCGAAAGGGGGATAGTCTATGATGTGGCTAACATTCCGTCATGGAAGGAAGTGCATCTGAAAGATATTCTCGAGAGCAGATTCCGAGTGCCGGTCAAGGTTGATAATGACGTCAACTGTTTCGTTCTTGGCGAGAAGTTTTTCGGCGCCGGCAAGCCTTTTGACAATCTTGTCGGCATCACGCTCGGCACGGGTGTGGGCGCCGGCATTATCATTGATGGTTGCTTGTATCGCGGAGCGAATACAGGTGCCGGTGAGGTAGGTTCGCTGCCTTATCTGGACAGCGATTATGAGCACTATTGCAGCGGCATGTTTCTGAAGCGTTGCAGCAATCTTACCGGTGAACAGTTGGCTGTTGCAGCGTCTGCCGGAGACAGTGATGCTCTCGACATTTGGCACCGGCTTGGCTATAATGTGGGCAAGCTCATTCAGGCATTGATGTTCACCTATGACCCTCAGGCAATAATCATCGGCGGTGGCATTGCCGGGGCTGCCGTGTATTTCGAACCTGCCATGCGGCAGTCTGTGCAGGACGGATTCCCCTACCGGCAGAGTGTGAAGAATATCAGGATATTATTCTCCTGTCTCGACGGGTGCAATCTGCTTGGCGCTTCAATGTTATGAGCATCGTCACGCCGGTGTAATGCCGTTGGCGCACCCCTGCTGCATGTACTCTCTTGGCTGCTGCATCTTCGGAGGGTTGCTGCCACTATTACCGGCGTAAGCGTTAAAGTTTGTTGGTGTAGTGTAAATATCATAATAAAAAAGTCTCCGAGTTATGGCATATTGCCCGTTAATGATTAGATTTGCAGTATGAAATGATAAAAAGGAAACCTTTTCTTTCTCTTCGTTGTCGGTTATGAAAAAGTATATAGCAATATTGTTTTATGTTCTCATGAATGGTTTGTATTGTAATGCATCGCGTGGCACCACATATCTGTTGCAAGACGGGTGGACGGTGTATGAGGGTGGCAACACATACCACACATCCATCCCCACAACGGCGATGGGAGTGCTGCTGGGTAATGGTGTCTATACGGAGGATGTGCTGTCAGGGCTCAACTATAAACAGTTGGACCGCACGCGCTTTGACCATCCGTGGCTCTTTTGCAAACAGTTCAGTCTGCCGCCTCTGCGCAGGGGAAGGCATGTGTTCTTGAAGATAGATGGCTTGAGTTTTTCTGCCAATATCTATGTAAATGGCAGGCAGGTTGCCACGCGCGATACCGTGAAAGGCCCTTTCCGCCAATACATGCTTGATGTGACGCGCTATGTCAAAACCACCAATGAGCTGCGCATACAGTTGTTTAAGGCCGAGAAAGGCGACCCCAATATCGGTTATGTCGACTGGAACCCGCGTCCTGCCGATGAGAGCATGGGCATCTTCCGCAATATCAGTCTTGAGATTGCTGATGATGTGCTGATGCAAAACACGGCAGTGTTCTCAAGGGTCAACACTGGGACGCTCAAAGAGGCGTGGCTCACGGTAGAGACCGAGCTGACCAATCTCACGGGGTTTGCTGTCAGAGGTACATTAGTGGGACATATCGGTAATGGTATTGCCATTCGTCTCCCTGTGACACTCCGCGCGGGCGAACGGCGCAAAATCCGGATAACACCTGATGACGTGCCCGGATTGCACGTGCACAACCCGCGTTTGTGGTGGTGCAGCAACATGGGCAAGCCGGAGATGTATGACCTCTCTTTGCGATTCGAGATTGGCAATGAGTTGTGTGATGATGACAAGGTGTCTTTCGGTATTCGCGAAGTCAGGGATTATCTCACTGCCGAGGGCTACCGCGGATACATGCTCAATGGCAGGAAAGTGCTCATACGCGGGGCGGGGTGGACGGATGACATCTTTATCAGAGATACCCCCGAGCGTTACCGTCATCAGATAGAGATGGTCAGGGACATGCATCTCAATACCATACGTCTGGAGAGTATATGGGGAAACACCGATGACCTGTTCGACCTGTGCGACCGCAACGGCATACTGATGTTTGCCGGCTGGAGCTGTCAGTGGGAATGGGCTGAATATGTGGGTGGCGGCATTGAGGACAAGTATGGTTGTGGCGTCAACAATGATTTGCTCGTGGAACAATTACACGATCAGGTGCTCTATCTCCGCAACCATCCCAGCGTCATCTGCTGGTTTATCGGCAGCGACAAACTGCCCCGTCCCGAGTTGGAACAGCGTTATCGTGGCATGCTTTCCATGATAGACGACCGTCCCATCCTTTGTTCGGCACAGCATGTGGTGAGCGAAGTCTCCGGCACCAGCGGTGTCAAGATGTTTGGTCCTTATGAGTATGTGGGCCCCGGCTATTGGTACCTGCCGTGAATATGCTT
>OBMA010000186.1_pt1 | contig 32998 bp, 26 predicted proteins | sample 1539141 | NCBI WGS metagenome assembly OBMA01 (sample SAMEA3991484, study PRJEB22521) | metagenome | biome: anthropogenic terrestrial biome; feature: sewage plant; material: raw primary sludge | place: Sweden | collected 2012-09-26
AAAGATAATATGGGACTCACTTCGTTTAAAGGTGCTGTAGTCAGGAAAGGAGATGTGGACATTGCAAAGAATTATCTGAATGAAGATGAGATAACGGCGCTGAACAGAATCGTAAATATGTATTTGGATTATGCCGAAGACCAGGCGTTGCAACATATTCCGATGTATATGTCGGACTGGGAAAAGAAACTGAACGACTTCCTTCAATTTACGGGACGAAAAGTGTTGCAAGATGCCGGTAGCGTATCCGCAGAACTTGCCAAAGAGAAGGCAAATAGAGAATATGAGCTTTACGATATCAAACGTAAAGAGGCAGATAGAGAAATGATGATTTGCTTAATTTGGCAAAGCGTTTAGGCAAAGATAAAGGTGATATAAGGTAATCAATGTGTATGAGAGAATTATCTCAGATTGGCAATAAGGATTTGGAAGCAAAGGAGAAAAGTAAAGTGATAAGGATACTGGAATGAAAACCATTTAATACGACATATTACATGCGTAATTAAATAATTATGGATAAAATATAATCATTATGGAAACCATTTTTCATACACTTCAGGAAATGCAAATGAGAATAGCAGAGAGAGGATTTCTTCCTTTCTTCGAAAACGATATTCCATCCTACTCAATATCCGAATTCACACCAAAAGAACTGTGGTTCTCGGACAGTCAGGATGGTCCGTGGGAATGGAAGGGACCTGCTATCATCGAGGGTGATTTCGCTTACGGTAAGTTTTTCCAAAACAAGGCTGGATTTGTCACAATGGAATGGTTTCCAGATTTCGTCAACTACAGACGCTCGCGATACGCCATCAGCAAACAGGAGCAGATTGTCCTTGACACAATCAAGGAGCATGAGTCTCTTCTGTCAAAGGAAATAAAGAAAATCTGCGGATATCTGAAGCCACGTACGCCCAGAACTGCCAATCCTATGGAAAGAATGATGATGGAGGAAACAAAGAAAATAGTGAAACAGCCGAAATCGGATAAAGAAGGTTATGAGACGGTTATCACCAAACTCCAAATGTCTACGCAGGTGGTAACGGCCGACTTCGAATACAACTACGACAAACAAGGGAAACGCTATGGATGGGGAGTCGCAAGATATTGCACACCCGAAGATTTCTTCGGACGGGAGCGGTTGACCATTGACAGAACGCCCGAAGACTCATACAACCTTATGTTCAGACATTTGCAAAAGATAATACCTTCGGCAAAAGAGGAGTCTATTCGGAAACTGCTAGGATAGATATTGTCTATTGTTTGAATATATAAAAGACGTTTCCTGTCTTTTTCCACGCACCCCCACTTCCATAAGATTCAAGATTTTCTGTGGTGTAAGCATAGTCTTGAGAACCGTCCCATATCTCATATACTGCAATGTGTCTTTCAGACGATACGGGCTTGTCATCTACATACCCCAGAAAACCTACTTGATGATACTCCCCCGCATTCTGAATGGTTTCTGACGTCGAAAGTCTGTCATTTTGTCCATTCGTATAGCGATAAAGCGGTTTTGTTCCTAACTTATCATTTTGATATATCAGTCCGAGCGGTGATTTGCACTCAAAAGAATCAGAAGTATTTGTCGTCAATATCTTATAAGCTCCATCATAAGAGTTGTAGTATCTGTGATAATTTCCTGTGAATACCTGCAAAAGAGGAAGCATTTCCACTTCTTTTATTTGATTATCAGCAATATATTGTTCTATTGCCTGCTTCACACCTGCTTGCTTGGCTGCATCTGCAATAAACTCATACAGAGGAACAAGGTCATCATGGTGAAGCTCGGTCAACGCGAAATGATCATTATCAATATCTTCCGAGTTCCACCAACCATTATAGTCGGCAGTTGCTGTTGTAGTATTCTTATATTTAACTTTGTTTACATCACCTCCATTGAAGTCTATATGAAGTGTTCCTCCAGAGCAATGAGCTTCCAAATCTTTACTGTAGACATCTAGATTTGTAAATCCGATAGATCTGTCCATCCTTCCGCAAAGCGCGGAAAAAGCATCTCTTGCCACATCTTTCTTATAATCAGAAACCACACAATTCGTAATGCCATGAATTCTCATGCCTACAAAAGCGTTACATAGCACATGGGTACCGTATTTTAATACCAACTGGTATGGTGTCAAAGTATTCAAATCATTTTTGAATTGTCTGGTCAGATATTTTGAGATATATTTCATGTAATGAAGTGGCACAGACACTGGTAGCTTCATGATCGTTTTTGTGAAGAAGACATCCTTTCCTGCAAACTGATGTGCGGAACTGAATTCAAGCGGATTCTTATCGTAGTAATCTTTTATTGAACCGGTAAATAGTTTTCTTTCTGTCGACGATTCCTTTTCGCTGAATCCATTAGTATACATGATATCCTGCAAATAATCGTTGGCATCGGAACCAACATATGCGGCGGCATCTGATTTCAGATATCCCATCCGTATAATCTCGCTATCAGGAACGACTATCACGCTTTCTTTCAGATTTGTTGCTGCAAGAAAGTTACCCATAACATCATAGCCTCGACCTAAAATGGTATCGGCTTTTGATGAAACAGAATACATCACAGGAGTATAATCGGATGGAGAGGGGCAAACATAAGTGTTACTAAGAGATTTTGTTCCTTCATTGGCCTCTTCACTACCTGAACATGATGACAACAATAATAATCCTACAGCCATACAGACTGTCACTGATATGTATCTCATTTATTTTCAAGATTGATTTGAAAGTACAAAGTTATACAAAAAACATACGAATAAGAAATTATTTGCCAATATTAATGCAGTTTAACGAATCGTGTGGGTAATCAGTTCAAATATCGGTCATGAAGTATATCATGTATTTGAATTTAACAACAAACTTAATGCCATGGTAAATATTTCTATTGCTTCTAAAAAAAAATTCTGCAAGTCCAAGACTTGCAGGATTTTACTTTTCAGGGTGGAAGATGGGACTCGAACCCACGACATTCAGAACCACAATCTGACGCTCTAACCAACTGAACTACATCCACCATGGTTATACTTTCGTATCTGAAAGCGGGTGCAAAGATACGGGTTTTCTACCAATCTTCCAAATTTTTAGTACACTTTTTACATGTCTGATGCTTTTTTGTATGCAATAATAATTGCTCCGGAGAAGGATACCGGCTATACACATATAAAAAAGTAAAAGGGACAAGCATGAGCCTGTCCCTTTTACTTTCAGTTATATAATTTGGAAATTATTTAGCTGGAGATGTTGGAGCCGCGGGAGCTGCCTGCTTTGCGCCTGCCGGGGCTGCAGTGCCTTTCTGTGCGCCTGCTGCCGGAGCTGCCTGCTGCTGGCCTGCGCCAAAACCCTGAGTGTTAGTAGGGTTGGTGGCCTGATTTTCTGTTGCCGACTGTTCGAACACGCTCTGCTCTGTTACTGCCTTAGGAGCAATGTAAGAGCAAACAACGCTGATTACTACTAAACTAATAGCAAGTCCCCATGTGATTTTCTCGACCACGTCTGTGGTTTTACGAACGCCCATGATGGAATTTGATGAAGAAAACTGTGAAGAAAGACCTCCACCTTTAGACTCCTGGATAAGCACGACGAATATCATCAGCAGTGATGCCAGGACAATAAGAACTACAAAGAATGTGTAAATCATTTTAACTTATTTATTTTTATTATTCATTATCAATTTCTCCAAGAAACGAATTTGGTCTGCAAAGTAAGCATTTTTTTTTGGATAATTCAAATTTAAACGCTTAATTATTTCAAGTGCCTTTGAATATCTGCCTTGTCGTATATATATTTTAGCCAAAGACTCGGTAAAATAACCTTCATCCCCATCACTTTCGTCATTATTTTCATCTTCTTCTATCTGTGGCACAAACTCGGGGTCCTCTTTAAGTTGGATTTTCCCGCCTTCGTTGTAGATGAAGTTGTCTATCAGATTCTGACCTTTGAGTTGTGGTACTTGTTCTGCCGCATCATGTTCCTCATCACTTTCTGTCTCGAGCAGATAAGAAACATAGTCAACGGCTGCATCGGCAGGTGTGGGCTTGCGCTTACGCGTGTCCTCATCTTCATCATCGGCAGGTATGGAATCCAGGAAATTGTCGATAAGTGAAATGGTCCGACTTTCTTTGACCTGTTTTTCTGTCGGTTGCTGTTTGTCTGGATTTCCATCACGCTTCAACTTGTAATGGGCAGCCTCTACCATCTCGAATATAACCTTGCGATCTGTGATATATATTGCAGCCCGGCGCAATTCCTCATCGAAAGATGGTTCGTGCAGCAAATACATATTTTGGAGCATCAACAGACGTGCGGTCTGATAATATGGATATAGCGCAAGCAAACTTCGGAGATCGTATAAGGTCTCCTTGTCCATCTGTTCGGGGTGATGTATTAGTTGCGTTAAATCCATGATATATTACCAATTGGATACCGTTGCGTTGTATATTTGATCGGTGATGTCTTTCACCATCTCTGTGACGAGTTGTTCCTGCACAGAACTCAAGCTCTTTGTCGTCTCGTAAGTGGATATGGCAGTAAACTGCTTTTCAAAATCCTCTTTGTGATTCACATTGTTGGTGTATCTCACATTGACGGTCATAGACAGTTCTGTCTGTGCCGAATATCCCTCACTGGACACAGCCTTATTGCGCTGCGAATATTGGGTTATTTCTCCTTCTATTTTCAAGTCGCCATTACGCTTTACTTGTGACAGATGTGTGTGATTCGCGAAAACATCTTTCAACTGGTTGTTGAAGAGAGGTCCCATCGGTCCCCATACATAACTGCTTCGGATAGGAAAGTCTGCAATCTGAATGGTCTTTGTTTTGGTGTAATCGATATTGGCTCCGTCAAGTCTGTATTTAACGGAGCATGATGACAACACTGCGAGCGCTATCACTACGATTGTTCTATTTATTATTTTCAAGTCCATATTGCTTTATTCTACGGTATAGGGTGCGGTCGGATATGCCAAGTTCTTGTGCGGCTTTCTTGCGGTTACCATCATTTCTTTCCAAAGCTTTCACTACCAATTGCCTGCCCAGATCACTCAGGTTCAATGTCTCCAACTCATTAATCTCTTCGGCTTCTGCTTCTTCTGCCTTAAGCTGATATTGAGAATTGATGATGGAGAAGCGGGAATCATGCTGTTTCTGACTTACAGGCGCAAGCTGAGAACCTCCATCAACGGTCGTTATCCGGCTATTAAATGCTGCTGTCTCGTTCAGACTATGAGCCTCATCGAGTTGCTTGCGCAAACTGGTCAGGTCACGGCGCAAATCGCTCACGTTTCCACGCAGCTCATATAGTATCTTATACAACAGTTCACGTTCACTCTCATACGAGTGGGCACCAGATTGATTAATGGTTGCCAATTGGGTGCTCTCTGGATCTTGTGGGATAAAATGCTGCAACATTACGGCATCTATCTCGCGTTCTTTGCTCAACACCGACATCTGCTCTGTAATATTCTTGAGCTGGCGTACATTTCCAGGCCATTTGTATCTCAACATCAGATTTTTTGCATCCTCCGTAAGAGAAATCTTCGGCAGCCTGTATTTCTCTGCCATTTGCATTGCAAACAGACGGAAAAGCAGGATGATGTCGTTGCCACGGTCGCGAAGAGAAGGCATCTGAATTGGTATTGTGTTGAGACGGTAGTATAGGTCTTCACGGAAGCGTCCCTCACTGACAGCCTTGCGCATATTAACATTGGTTGCTGCAACAATGCGCACATCAGTTTTCATTATATTCTGACCTCCAACACGAATATATTCGCCCGTTTCCAGCACACGTAACAGGCGTGCTTGCGTGGCAAGGGGCAACTCGCCCACCTCATCAAGAAATATTGTACCTTTATTAGCCACTCCAAAATAGCCTTCACTTTCGCCTATGGCACCGGTAAAGGAACCTTTCTCATGACCAAAGAGTTCGCTGTCGATAGTACCTTCGGGTATAGAACCACAGTTGATTGCAAAATATCTCTCGCGACGGCGTGGCGACATGTCGTGGATAACACGCGGAATAATTTCCTTACCCACACCACTCTCGCCGATAATAAGTACGGAAAGATCTGTGGATGCCACTTGCAGGGCTACATCCAAAGCATAATTCAACCCGTCACTATCGCCGACTATATTGTAACGCTTTTTTATATCTTGCAGTTCACTTGTCTTCATTGGGTGACAAAATTACACATTTTATTCGACATATCTGCAATTTTGGCAGAAAAAATGCAAATTTATAACATCCCATCACTTCTAAAGTTGGGAGTGGCTATGAGATTATTGCTTCTTTACAACAGAGCCTCTATCTATTCGTTTGTATCCTTAATAAGCTCACCTTTTTTGTTGGAAACCGGAGAGACCTTTTTCTCTAGTTTTATCAGCAACAGCCCTATTCCTGTCCAAACCAATTCACGTACACGTACTATAAGAGCCACAAAGATACCTGCACTGGCACTGAGTCCCAATTCCGTCGTAGACATAAGGAAGCCGCCCTCACGCCCACCAAGCTGTAATGGCATAAAAAACAACAGATTGGCAAAAAGTGAGGTAAAGGCAATGATGAGGATACACTGCAGATAGTTCACATCAGGCATCAGCACTAATAAGATAAAGAACACTTCGAGAGCCGAGCAAATACGGCATGAAAATTCGAGCAATAACGCAGATATGAAGGTCTTGGTGTTCTGTTTATGCAGAGCTGCAATCTGCCGGTCGATGGTGTCTAATTGATCACGATGCTGTTCAATGAATGGTTTTGCCCATTTTTTTACATATGGGATATGCCGCAGAACTTTCATTGCACGGAACGCCAATCCTTTACGATATCCAACGGTGAAAAACCATATCCCCAATACACATAAAGCCATGGCAGCGGATAGTATCACTCCAATGAAAAAATTCATCGGCTGGGTGAATATATATAGGAAAATGGATAAAAACCAAAACCAGAAATGGCTAAAGATGTGAGTCATGGCGCAAAGAATTACCGATGACGACGCCCGTTCGGTGCCAATCTTTGGCGCTAAAGCCATTACGCGATAGGGTTCGCCACCCATAAGTCCGCAAGGAGTGGTGTAATTAAGCGCAAATCCGGATATCGTAATTTTATACAACCACCAGAACTTGACTTTAGACTTGCCACCGGCATTGATTATCAAATACCACGCAGAATTATTGAACAAATAAAGAAACACCCATAGCGCCAACACGGCAAAGAACCAATAACCGGCATGTTTGAGCCCACTCCACACTTCAGCAAAATCCAATTGCGTCACCATAATTATGAGCACAACAATACCAAAAGCAAAAAAGGCATTCTGATATATCTTTTTCATAAGTCTATTCTTGTCTTTCTTGAATACTATTTTCGTGCTTTCTCTGAATTGAGAACCTCACTTTTTCACTGTCATCACGTCTCTCATGATAAAGTTTTCTCAATGGGTCGGCAAGAGGTTCGTCATAGTTCTGACGATTACGGAACACATCCACAACAGTATATATAGCATGGCGAAATGAAGTTTCATCAGCCTCACACTTTCCTGCCATGTCGAAAGCCGGTCCGTGATATGGGGCAGCAAGTACAATAGGCAGCCCTGCGCTATATTTCACCCCGTCTGCAGATGTAATGGCATTAAATGGTGCTGCACCTTGATCGTGATACATAGCCAAGACACCATCGAAAGCATCATAAGAGCCATTGCCGAAAATTTCATCGGCCTGATATGGGCCAAATACATTAACACCACTCTCTAAAAGTTCGTCTATGGCTGGTTTGATTATATTCTGTTCCTCTTTTCCGCTTTCCTTACCATCCGGATTAAGTGCTAAGATTGCGACACGTGGATTTGATATACTGAAATCACGTTTGATGCTGTTAAATAGTATTGTGGCCTTTTCTTTAATTGTCTCCGTGGTAATAGCCTGAGCCACATCCTTGATAGGCAAATTGTCGGTGACAAGACCGACGCGCAAAGATTCGTTGAGCAATATGGTCATAGATTGCTGACCTTCACCCAAACTTTTCTCAATAAAGCCCACTTGTCCGTTGTAACCCTTAACACTGTTTTTGTCGACAGGTATTGTCACAATGGCATCGAAAAGCCCTGAACGGAAGTCGGTCATGGCACGGTCTAGTGCTATCATTGCAGCATTTCCCGACTCAGGTGTAGGCATACCCAGATCCACCTTTATCTCTTCATCGAATGTGGTCAACATGTTCACTCTACCATCACAAGCCTCATCGGCAGTGGTGATAATACTGAAATTGGCAGGAATGTTGAGTGCCTTACGATGATAGGCTGCGATTTTAGGTGACCCATAAATTATAGGTGTACAAAGTTCCAGCATCTCCGGTTCAGAAAATGTTTTAAATATAAGTTCGTATCCGATACCATTAGTATCGCCATGTGTTATGGCAACGCGAATTTTTCTATCTTCCATTTTAATATATGGTTTGTTAATTATGCTTATCGGCAGTGTATAAAGCGCTGCCTCTATTTCTTCGAATTTATTTATCGTCCTTTTCTCAGGAGTATATACAAAAATTTATATGGTCACAACGCGGTTGAGCATGAACATGACATCAATCCGGCCGTTAAGATTGATTTTCATCACATTTGCGCCTTCTTTGCCGTAGAAAGCAGTCCGCATGCGGCGTAGATATCTTGTCCGCGACTGGCACGTATTGTGGTGAAGATGCCATGATTGGTGAGATAGTCGCGGAAGGCCTCCATCTTCTTATCATCAGCCCCATGCAATGGTACATCTGGAATCTGGTGAAAACGTATGAGGTTGACGCGACAGTCGAGCCCTCGAAGCAACTTGACTATTTCACGGGCGTGTGTCATCGAATCATTTACTCCGCCAAAGACGATGTACTCGAATGACAAACGACGCTGATGTGAAAAGTCGTAATTGCGCAACAACTCTACCACTTCTGAAATTGGCATTCCGTTCTCTGCAGGCATCAATTCGGCACGCTGCTCATGGATTGGTGAATGCATGCTTATAGCCAAATGACAGTCACTGTCCTCAACGAAACGTCTCAACTTGTTTTTTATGCCCACGCTGCTCACTGTGATGCGTTTAGGGCTCCATGCATATGCGTATTCTGCCGTGAGTATTTCCGTGGCTCGCAACACATTGTCCAGATTATCCATAGGCTCGCCCTGCCCCATAAAGACGATATTGGTAAGTTTATCTTGCTCTGGCAATGAGTAGACCTGATTCAGTATATCTGTTGCCGACAGACTTCCCTCAAACCCCTGCTTACCTGTCTGACAGAAGAGACAATTCATTTTGCAGCCCACCTGTGATGACACGCAAAGTGTGGCACGGTCATCATCAGGAATGTAGACCGTCTCTACAAATTTCCCATTCTCCGTGGGGAATAGATATTTGATAGTACCGTCATTGGAGTGCTGTGCTTCAATGTGGGCGGTACATCCCATTTCGTATTCTTGTTTCAGTTTCTCACGATTAGTCTTAGACAAATTGGTCATTTCATCTATAGACCGCACGTGTTGGGAATATATCCACTTGGCAATCTGTACGCCAGTAAATGCAGGCATACTCAACTCTTTCACAGCTGTTTTAAGCTCGGCGAGAGTCATCCCTAAAAGTGATTTTTTATTGGCCACCATTTCCCAATTATAATTTTATCGGGCAAAGTTAATGAAAAAATGGGGAAAATAGTGATTTTTTATTCAATTTGTATTATCTTTGCCTTTAAAAAAGTAAAAATAGGCATAATGAGAGAAAAGATAGATTGCTTCTTGCCCTGTGATAATATATCAACTATTGAGAAGATTCTGGAGGTGTTGCTCAAAAGTAAAACGGTGCAGCATATTAATCTACTAGTAACAGAAGAATTCGCGACAAACAACAAGACGCCGGAAGGCTGTTGCGAAATAGTTGTGGATAATCTTACATCCACAAACACGATACTGAACATTGAGGAGAATACAGATGCTGACTATGTATTGTTAAGTTTGAAAAACACACCGATATTGTTGGGGTTGTACGCTCTAGAACGTTTTCTACGTGTAGCCTCAGATTCTGACGCAGCAATGGTGTTCAGTGATCATTATTCGGTGATAAATAATAGTACGGTAAAACATCCGGAGACAGACTATCAAGACGGTAGTATGCGTGATGATTTCGATTTCGGGCAATTGTTGCTCATCAAGGCGCGACTATTACATGAATATACTACACAACCGTCACGCACCGAGTATAAATTTGCCGGGTTCTATGACTTCAGGCTTTTCCTGAGCCGCAAAGGATGTATATTTCATATCAATGAATTTCTCTATACAGAGGAGGAAATTGACACCCGAAAAAGCGGCGAGAAACAATTTGACTATGTAAATCCCCGCAACCGTGAGGTGCAGATTGAAATGGAGCAGGCGGCAACAGCACATTTGGATGCCATAGGCGCACTTATTGACACGTCAAATTATTGCCAGCCTGATTTCAGAGAGCAAGAGTTCAAATATGAGGCAACGGTAGTCATTCCTGTTTTCAACAGGGAGAAGACTGTGGCTGATGCTGTAAAATCAGCACTCGGACAGAATACTAATTTCCGGTATAATGTCATTGTGATTGACAACCACTCTACAGACCGAACCACGGAGATATTGAACGAATTATCAAATGATGAACGCCTAATACATATTATTCCGGAACGTACAGATCTCGGTATTGGAGGTTGTTGGAATGTCGCGATAAACGATGACCATTGCGGACGCTTTGCCATCCAACTGGACAGTGATGATCTCTATTCTTCCACGGACACATTGCGGCAGATTGTCGAAGCTTTTTACAAACAGCATGCTGTAATGATTATCGGTAGCTACCGCATGTGCGACTTTGACCTAAACACGCTACCTCCCGGATTGATAGACCACAAGGAATGGACAGAGGGAAACGGTTGCAACAATGCTCTCCGCATAAATGGGCTGGGCGCTCCACGGGCATTCTTCACGCCGTTGGTCCGCCAGATACAATTCCCTAATACCAGCTATGGTGAGGATTATGCCATGGGACTGATTTTTAGCCGCAAATATCGTATCGGCAGAATATACAATGAGCTTTATCTTTGCCGCCGTTGGACGGGTAACAGTGATGCGGCACTGAGCATTGAAAAAGTCAATGCGAACAATCTATATAAGGACCGTTTGCGCACATTGGAGATTTCCGCACGCCAACAGATGCTTTCTGGCAAACCAGATATCATATCAGACAATTGTTTGCAGCGTTTCTTTAACCGACAGTTGGAAAAATGGGATTATGCGCATGAACATTTTCGAGATCTGCAGAACGTGAAGTCACGCGAGTTATCATGTGGAGACAACACTATCAAGGTACAGTTCAACCCTGCGCGGATGATTTCCACTGGAGCGGAAATTGACAAGAAAACAATAGAGAGACGCCCATGTTTCTTGTGTGACAAAAACCGTCCGGAACAGCAGATGGCAAAATCTATTGATGACAAATTTGATTTGCTCATCAATCCATATCCCATACTACCAACACATTTTACAATTCCTGCAAAGAGACATCTGCCACAGAGCATTCTAAATAATTATGTGGAAATACATAATATATTATCACGCTATAAGGATTTGATGGTTTTCTATAATGGTCCCAAATGTGGTGCATCTGCCCCAGACCATCTTCATTTGCAGGCTGGAACAAGTGGCGTCTTGCCATTACAGATTGGTTGGCAACGGTTGAATCGTAATCTTGACATGATATTTTCGTTGAATGATAATGAGAACATATCAGTTATCAATGATTTCGTATGTCCGGCATTTGTTATAAAGAGTCGCTGTGAAAAGAGCGATGAAGAGATGTTCCACCATCTATATAAAGCTTTGCCAAAGCATGAAAACGATACAGAGCCGATGATGAATATTGTGAGCTGGAAACATAATGAAGAGCATCTCTCTGTTATTTTTCCACGAAAGAAACATCGTCCAGACTGCTATCGTGCCAAAGATGACTCACAGATGCTTATCAGTCCGGGGGCATTGGACATGGCAGGAATAATAATAACGCCTCGCATAGAGGATTTTGAACGTATCACAGCACAACAGGCAGAAAGCATATTGCGTGAAGTTTGTATCTCAGATGACGAGATGAATGTTGTTGTCGACAAGTTATTAAAGAATAAATCTGCAGATAAAACAGATGTCAAATCGGTGCCCATGTTCAAGAAGCAACCGCAAGTAACAGTAGGAATAGTAAGCGGACAAAAGATACATTTCTCACTTAACAAGCCTTATCTGGCAAAAGGTGAGGAGATATTGGGCCAGCAAACAGTGGAATTTTCTGAAGGCGGGATATTATGGAACGGCAACCAATATAGAGAACTCACTTTTCATCCACAATCGCCAGATGCGTCTTTCTCTCTGTTTGATGTCACCATAGGAGTGAATTTTCATTGGGAACGTAAAGAAACACAAGTCTTTCTTGGCTCACTTCGCCTGGTTGTCGAGGCTGACAATATTTGCGCTATTAACGAGTTACCTGTTGAAACATATTTGGAGAGCGTTATCTCCAGCGAGATGAATGCCACATCATCACTGGAATTGCTCAAGGCTCATGCCGTAATTTCACGCAGTTGGTTGCTGTCTCAGATGGAGCGTAGACAGGAGATGCAAGAAGGTGGTAACAATTTCTTCTCTTTTACCAAAAATGATGATGAACTCATACGCTGGTACGACCGTGAAGATCACACCATATTTGACGTATGTGCAGATGACCATTGTCAAAGATATCAAGGCATAACCAAAGCTACCAGCCATCATATTGTGGAGGCAATAAAGGAAACACGCGGGCAGATATTGATGTCTGATAATGCTATATGTGATGCACGTTTTAGCAAATGCTGTGGCGGTATGAGTGAAGAGTTCCAATACTGTTGGGAAGACTCACCAAAATCATATCTCATTGCCGTGCGTGATGATAAAGGGTCTTACATTCCTGACCTTAGGAAAGAAGAGGAAGCCATGAAATGGATTCGCACATCACCTGAAGCATTCTGTAATACGCAAGACAAAAAAGTGCTATCCCAGGTTCTAAACGACTATGACCAAGAGACTGCTGATTTTTACCGTTGGCATGTCACATATACTCAAGAACAGATTTCATCACTGATAAGCAGTAAGTTGAAGATAAATTTCGGAAAGATTGTTGACATTATACCATTGGAACGCGGCAAGAGCGGACGTATATCAAGACTGAAGATTGTGGGCACAGAAAAGACATTTATAATAGGTAAGGAACTTGAGATACGCCGTGCGTTGAGTGAGGCTCATCTCTACAGCAGTGCTTTTGTCGTGGACAAGAGCCACGTTGAACTTGGTGTACCTCAGCAGTTTGATATCATTGGCGCAGGATGGGGTCATGGTGTGGGCCTATGCCAGATTGGTGCTGCCGTGATGGGAGAAAAAGGTTACAAATACGACCAGATACTGTTACATTATTATCGTGGAGCTGAAATAAAAAAAATTTACATATAATCTATGAAACAAAGAAATCCATGGAGTTGGGTACCAACTCTTTACTTTGCTGAAGGGCTGCCGTATGTGGCTGTCATGACGATATCGCTGATATTATACAAACAGCTAGGGTTGAGTAATGCAGATATAACGTTCTACACCAGTTGGCTATATTTGCCTTGGGTGATAAAACCCTTATGGAGTCCGTTTATAGATCTTGTAAAAACAAAACGCTGGTGGATAGTTTCTATGCAACTCCTCATTGGTGCTGCATTTGGAGGTGTGGCATTTACGATACCTACATCTTTCTGGCTACAAGGGTCACTTTTCTTCTTTTGGGTGATGGCGTTCTCGAGTGCCACCCACGACATTGCTGCTGATGGATTTTATATGCTCGGTCTTGACCAGCACCAACAAGCATGGTTTGTTGGCATTCGTTCTACATTCTATCGCTTTGCCACAATCTTCGGTCAAGGCATATTGGTGATGATAGCAGGTAATCTACAAGTGATTTTCCGTAACAGTATACCATTCTCGTGGAGCCTCATGTTTTATGGCGTGACAGGAATATTTCTTTCTCTGTGGTTATGGCATAGCTACATATTGCCTCGCCCTAAAGAAGATGTCAAGAGGGAAGATGCATCTACAGCTATATTTCAAGGTTTTACCGACATGCTGGTCACATTTGTAAATAAGTTCCCTTTACGCGAAGTTATCATTGGATTGCTATTCATGCTATTGTACCGCATGCCCGAGGGGTTGCTTGCCAAAATTTCGGCGCTATTCCTTATCGATGCACCACATAATGGCGGACTAGGTCTTTCGCCACAAGAATACGGACTGGTTCAAGGCACTGTCGGCGTGATAGGACTCACCCTCGGTGGTATTCTCGGTGGAATGGCTGCAAGCAAAGGTGGACTAAAGAAATGGTTGTGGCCAATGGTTTGTGCCATTACTTTACCAAATATTGTTTATGTTTACATGAGCTACGTATTACCATCAAGTTTGATTATTATCAATGTATGTGTATTCTTTGAGCAGTTCGGTTATGGCTTTGGATTTACTGCATATATGCTATACCTTATATATTATAGCCAGGGAGCGTTTAAAACTAGCCATTATGCGCTGTGCACAGCATTCATGGCATTATCTATGATGATACCCGGATTGTTTGCCGGTGCCCTACAAGAGGCAGTTGGATATCGCATGTTCTTTATTATCGTAATGATAGCATGCTCTCTTACATTTATTATATCTGCATTTCTGAAGATAGACCCTAACTTTGGAAAGAAAGAGAAATGTGAATGATGAAAGAATGTTTGCAATTTGTGATTGTGATAGTTGCTATGTCAGTTGTGAGCGGATATTCCGCCCCGACTTGATTGGAAAGCCTGTTGTTGTACTGAGTAACAACGACGGATGTGTGGTGGCACGTTCACATGAGGCTAAGGCATTGGGTATTCGTGGTGGCACTCCATATTATCAACTGGCAGAACAGTTTTCTAATGCAGATATCACTGTTTTTTCCAGCAACTACGAACTATATGGAGACATCACGCGACGTGTAATGAATATTATTCACGATGCCGCTCCCGATTTCCACCGTTATTCCATTGACGAAGCTTTCTGCATACTTGAAGGTATGGATTATGCTGACCTGAAGAGATGGGGGGATCATCTTTACAAAAAGATATTAAAATGGACGGGGATGCCGGTCAGTATAGGCATCGCACCTACCAAAACATTGGCAAAGTGTGCAGATCGCTTTGCCAAGGATTATGCCGGTTACGGCAGATGCTGTGTCATCGACACCGATGAAAAACGGATTAAAGCTCTACAGCTATTCCCTATTAAGGAAGTATGGGGAATAGGATGGCGCTTTCGTTCTCGGCTGGAATCGATGGGCATAGAGACAGCATACGACTTTACTATGAAACCAAGATCATGGGTAAAAAAGGAGTTTTCTGTCATTGGCGAGCGTACATGGTTGGAATTGCAAGGTGAAGACTGCATACCCACAGAAGACATATCAACGAAAAAGAGCATCTGCACCAGTCGCAGTTTCCATGGAATGACAAGTGATTTTGACACATTGCGCACACATATATCCAATGATGCCGCACACTGTTCTGAGAAATTGCGCCATCAACACTGCGTCTGCTCCATGGTAACAACATTCATTAATACAAATAGGCATCGCAAAGACTTACCACAATATCATAATAGCTACTCTGCCGTGCTGCTGACTCCTGCAAACTCCACCCAAGATATTGTTAAAACAGCTCTATTTTGTCTAAAAAAAATATATCGTGATGATTATCAATTCAAGCGTGCAGGGGTAATCGTTTCTGAAATAAGCGATTCATCTCAAATACAGACAAATTTTATCGATTTTGATGCTGACCGCCATTTGAAAATTCAAAACATCACTACTACTACCGATAACATTAACCGAATTAATGGCACGGAGACCATTGTGCTTGGCAGCCAGCAATACACTGTCAATGGAGGTAATGGCAAAGCAGGTATATTTCGAGATTCCTGCAAGCATGATTTTCGCAGTCATAACTATACCACCAGATGGCATGACATAATCGAAATAAAATAATAATCAGAAATAATATTATGAGAGTGCAATCTACGCGGTAACACCACTTCTACACAATGAAAACACAGCACTTGCCATAAGACATGATTTCCCGTAAAGTCTTATATGCAACAGAATGGCATAAAAGGAGAAGTAACACAATGATGATATATTTGTTTCAAAGAAGAAGTAACAACAATCATTAATAAATAAACCGACCATTTTTTTGCCACACTTTTGATTACATCAAATTCACATCTGCGTCTATATATAATAACATGAAACATATATATGACATGAACAGGAGAAAAATAACTTTGCTAGACGGTGCCGTTGGCACAAGCCTATGGGAACGTACAAATGATCGAGGCCCGGTGTGGAAATATAATATTGAAAAACCACAATTGGTAATTGACCAAGCAAAGGAATTTCAAAACATCGGATCAGAAATTATCCTAACCAACACATTCGGTGCAAACAGAGATGCTGTGAGCAGAACAGAATATAATGTAGAAGAAGTTGTGAGAATGGGTGTCAAACTTACTCGCGAAGCATTGGCAGACACTGATGCGAAGATAGCCTTGGCTGTAGGCCCGCTCTCAAGTATATTAAAGCCATGGGGTGACCTATCCGAAACTGAAGCCCAAAATATATACGAGGAACAGATAGGTGCCGGCATGTCTGAACATCCTGATATCATATATCTGATGACATTTATGGACGTAGATATGATGCGCATTGCCGTGAATGTGGCAAAACAATATAATGTCCCAATTTTCTGTTCGATGACATTCACAAAATTTGGAAAGACGATGATGGGTAATTCTGTAGAAGACATTGTCAACGCTCTGGAACCAATGGGCATTGATGCAATAGGTATGAACTGTTCACTTGGCCCAGACATATCAATACCGGTGATAAAGAAATTTGCCAAGATAACTCAACTTCCATTACTCTTCAAACCTAATGCTGGCACACCAATTCTGTCTTCTGATGGTAAAGAGGAACGTCCATGCACCCCAAAAGAGTTTGCTGCAAACTTTGTACCAGCTTTCGAATATGTATCGTATGTAGGTGGTTGTTGCGGAACAAATGCCGAATATCTGACAGCAGTAAAAAAAGAACTAAAAAACAGATGATTGGAAATGAAAAAATAATGCATATCTGCATCATACTTTCATCATTATTATATGATCATTCATAATAAAAAAATGGAACAAATACTTGAGAAAATATTAAATTGCGTAGAGTTGGGCAAGATTAACGCAACTTCTCCTTACCCTCCACAAATGAGAGGGTTGAATGGCGCACAAGAGTTGACAAAAGAAGCACTTGATAGCGGTTTATCACCACAAGAAGTTATGAACACGGCATTAATACCTGCAATGACCCGTGTAGGACTAAAATTCTCAGAGGGGCAGATATTTGTACCTCAGATGCTATTGTCAGCAAAAGCCATGAGCGCAGCACTTATCCACATCAAACCATATTTCATATCTGGTGAGGTGAAACGCAAAGGTACATTCATCATAGGCACCGTTTATGGTGATTTGCACGACATTGGGAAAAACCTTGTAAGTATGATGGTTGAGGGTGCAGGTTGGGAAGTAATAGATCTTGGCGTTGACGTTCAACCCGAAAAGTTTGTCAATGCTCTTGACGAACATCCTGATGCATACGTTGGTTTGTCAGCATTGCTCACCACAACAATGAACAACATGAAAACTATCATTGATGAAGTTCATAAAAAGCATCCAAATACAAAATTCATTGTTGGTGGCGCACCTGTTTCTGCCGAATTTGCTGAGATGATAGGTGCTGATGGTTATGGTGATGACCCGCGAGACGATGTGATGTTGCTTGACAAACTTGTAGCAAACTGAAAACATGAACGAATTCAGTTCATATTCTTATCCGTTAAGCGAGGTTATCCCATCGATAAAATCGGCTGCAGAATACCTACATCTTGACGACAAAGAACATCCCGCATATATATTTCTCTGTACTAAACTGGCTGAACTATCACGACTTTCACTGTATGCCATTGGCGGATATGTAATTAAAGATGCAATTAACGTCAATTTAAAAACGGGAAACCAAATAGCTAGTTATATCAAGGGTAGCACACTCATAGCTGTTTTTATCTGTACGGCCGGTGACACTTTCACGAAACAATCAAAAGAATACAATGCCCGTGGTGAAATACTCGAAGCTTATGTCATCGATGCCATTGGATCATTGACAGTTGAAAATGCCATGGACAGAATTCAGCATGAGTTAGAAACCATTCTCTACAATGAAGGTCTTTCCTCCACCAATCGCTACAGCCCAGGTTATTGCAATTGGGCACTGAGTGGCCAACGGGAACTGTTTGCACTAATTGGCAACAACCCAACAGGCATACATCTGACCGCTAGTTGTCTGATGCGTCCAATTAAATCCGTGAGTGGAATCATAGGTATTGGAACAGATGTGAAGAAACGCGAATATGGATGTGTCATCTGCAAAAACAAAGAATGTATATATCGCAAAATACTTCATCGATGAAAAAGACTCTTTCTATATTATTACTCATGTTCCTCACGACATCATATACTATTGCAGGTAATATATGGGTGTCAACAGTCGGCAATGATGAAGCAGCTGGCACAATGGCTGCCCCATTGAAAACATTACGCCAAGCTCTGTTGCAAGCGAGGGAGTGGCGTCGGTTGAGTGATAAGCGTACAATCAGAGGCATAAACATCATTTTAAAAGGTGGCTACTATATCGACAACCAACCAATATTCATACGCCCCGAAGACAATGGAACAGTAGAGTCACCAACCAATATATGCAGTGCAGATGGAGAAAACGCAATCATCAGTGGAGGCATAAAAGTAAAAGGATGGCAACAGCAAGGAAAATTGTGGGTTGCACGAGCCCCATTCAGCGGTAACCACCGATTGCAAATACGTCAACTATGGGTAAATGATCACAAAGCAACACGTTCCAGTCTGTTTGGTGAATACAAGATGGAGCGTATGCTATTATTTGACACAAAGAACCAAACAATAACTATTCCCACACCAAAGGAGATTATAAGCACAGATGATGCGCCACAGTTGGAAATGATGATTCATCAACGTTGGGCAACAGCTATACTGCGTGTCAAATCAATGAAAACAGAAGACTCAACAACTATTGTGAGTTTCTGTGAACCCGAAAGTAGATTGGAATTCACACATCCCTGGCCACAACCTGTAATAAATGGAGAAAAAGGCAGTTCGTCATATTGTCTTATGAACGCATTGCAATTTGTTGACCAACCAGGAGAATGGTATCAAGATGCAGCAACGGGAACAATATATTATTATCCGGATGCTAGGGATAAAATTGATGAAACAGAAATAATTATCCCACAAAGAGAGCGACTTATAACCATAATGGGGTCCGCTGCTGAAAGAGTAAGCAATATTACATTCAATAATATCACATTCGAATATACGGCATGGAACCGCCCTTCTGAATTAGGACACGTCACACTTCAAGGAGGATTTCCAATAATCGATGCTTACAAATTGCAAACAGAAGGATTGCCGTGGAACAAGAAATTGGAAAATCAGGCTTGGATAGAACGCCCTCAATCAGCAGTATCCGTCAGTTGGGCTTCGAACGTCAACTTCATTGGTTGCACATTTCGTCATCTCGCCGCCACTGCGCTCGACTATACTATAGGAATACATGATGTAAATGTAAAATACAATAAATTTAGCGATATTGGTGGCACAGCTATCTTGGCAGGACAATTTGCAGAAGGTGCAACAGAAGTACACCGCCCATTTCGCATTTCTCAAAATGGTGATGAATATTGCGAACGCATTAACATAACTGGCAACAATATTCACGATGCCACGAATGAAGACTGGGGTTGCGTGGGTATAGGTGCCGGGTTTGTACGTGACATACTTATAGATAACAATGACGTGAGCCACATAAACTATTCTGGCATATGTGTGGGTTGGGGATGGACGACAGATAACTGCGGTATGCGTAACAACAAAATAACAAACAACCACGTACATGATTTTGCACGTCAATTATATGATGCTGGTGGTATCTACACTCTGTCCAACCAACCATGCTCAGAAATTGCATATAACAAAATTGACAGTTTGGGTGCCGCACCTTACGCCACCAATGACCGCGGCTTCTACATATATTTGGACGAAGCCACCGATGGATATACCATACACGACAACTGGTGCCCAGAAGACAAATTTGGAGAAAACAAGCCTGGGCCAAATGTAAAATGGAACAAATAGATGATGAAAGATTCATGATAAGAATATTAATTCTTAATAGTATAAGATTTTCATAATTGTTCATTCATCATAAAGCAAAAAATATGAAACAAACCAATTATCATCTCTTCGATTTTATGGACTTCGACCCAGAGTTGCAGGCCAATGAATCATTGTGGAAGGCGTATGCACCAGTGAAAGTGGCAGAAGTCGATGGCGTCATAATAATAGATATTCCGTATCAAAAACAAAAATTGCAAGAAGATATGGATCCTGACACAAACGTGCCACAAGAACATTTTGACTTGTGCCTGCGTGCATATAGTCCTAATATAATAAGAATATTCACATCTATGGTTGGCGACAAAATGAGTGATCAATCAGAGATGCTGCAAATGTCAGCTGATGTCAGCAAAGAACCACTCTCATTGACTTTCCGTGACAAGCAATACATTGTCACCGATACTAGCAATCGCACACGAGCAATAATAGACATGCGCGTACCGATATTAGACCATTGGAGTGACTTGTTGCCAGTACCACAATCAACAATCCGTTTGACACTATATCCGGATGGAAACAAAGACAAACCCGTTACACTAAGCGATGACCACTTTTCACCACCACGCTATGATGCACTACCAATAGGATTTTGCATCAAAAATGGAGGACATGAGCGGGCCACCATTTCATTTGAATGCAAGCCTGACGAGTGTTTCGTAGGCACAGGTGAACGGTTCCGCAAGATGGACTTGAGCGGGCAGACTTTCCAAATGAGAAACCAAGACGGGCAGGGCGTAAACAATCGCCGCACATACAAAAACATACCGTTATATCTGTCAAGCCGCATGTATGGCGCATTCTATCATACAAGCGACTATTGCAAGCTCTCTCTCGCCGATCACTCCACACGTTCAGTACAGTTCCTTTGTGACCGTGCCACTATCGACACGTTCCTAATCGGAGGAAACACTCCCGAGGAAATACTACGAGAATATAGAATGTTGACAGGATTTCCATCAATGCCACCACTGTGGAGCTTCGGAATATGGATGAGCCGTATGACATATTTCAGTGCCGATGAGGTAAATGGAATCTGCCGACAAATGCGCAAGGAACATTACCCGTGCGATGTGATACATCTTGACACAGGATGGTTTCGCACAGACTGGCTATGCGAATGGAAGTTTAATCCAGAACGTTTCCCCGACCCTGCCGGCTTTATAGCTAACCTGAAAAAGCATGGGTTCAGAGTGTCACTGTGGCAATTGCCATACGTGGCCAAGGGAGCGGAACAATTGGAAGAGGCAAAAGCTAACAACTATATTGGCTCGTTGCTCAATGAGCAACAGTCTGAGGGCAGCAACTTCTCTACTCTCGACTATGCCGGAACAATAGACTTCACTTATGACAAAGCAACAGAATGGTATAAAGATCTGCTACGCCGGCTTTTGGAGATGGGAGTAAAATGTATCAAAACAGACTTTGGTGAAAACATACATATGGATGCAGTCTATCATTCCATGACTCCTGCACAACTGAACAATATCTATTCATTGCTATATCAAAAAGCAGCATACGAAGTAACAAAGGAAGTTGCTGGCGACGGCATTGTCTGGGCACGCGCGGCATGGGCAGGATGCCAACGATATCCACTACATTGGGGTGGCGACTCTGCAAGCACATGGGACGGTATGGCGGGTTCACTCAAAGGTGGACTGCACTTCGGATTATCTGGATTTGCATTTTGGAGCCATGATGTGCCAGGATTTCATAGTGTGCCCGACTTCATGAACTCCCCTGTTGCTGATGATGTCTATGTACGTTGGACTCAGTTTGGCGTATTCTCATCCCACATCCGTTATCATGGTACCAGCAAACGCGAACCATGGCGATACCCAGCCATCGCTCCAATAATCAAGAAATGGTGGAATCTGCGTTATAGGCTGCTGCCATATATCATAGAACAGAGCAAACTAGCAACACGTAGCGGATATTCGGTTTTGCAGGCACTTATCTTCCATCATTCTGAAGACCGTGTATGTTGGAACATTGATGATGAATATTATTTCGGCAATGAATTTCTTGTTGCACCAGTTATGAATAGCAACAACCGCCGTGACATATATTTACCAGAAGGAGAATGGGTAAATTTCTTCACGGGAGAAAAGTACGATGGAGGCAAATGGCTATACGGTTACGATGTGCCATTAGACGAAATGCCTGTGTTCGTACATCCGGGAGCAGAAATAAAAATGTATCCTGAAGATGTGGACTGTACAGACGACATGGATTTCAAGAAAAGCATCACACTAACAGTCACGTCATCATTCGAAGGATACAAAATATAAATAAAGAATGAATATATCTTATCAATCAACGAGTAGACGAAAATAATAACATGTGAGTGAAAAGAACAATTTACTAGTAGACTTGTTCCTTGTCAACTCGTTAACATGAAAAACAATAACATAATAAGAAAATGGAAACTTGGAAAGAAAATTGGGAAGAAAGTAAACAGCGATACATAGACTGGTGGAATCACAAAGGGTCAGTACTAACGATGTGGGAACATTTTCAAAACGGAGTGAAGCCACATGCAGACACCCCTGCTCCATCCGCTCCGAAAGACTTGAACCAACGATGGCTTGACCCCAAATGGCGTGCACAGCAAATTGATCATTATATGGCAAACAGCTCATTTTTGGCAGACATACTGCCAGTTGCCAATACCCAACTAGGCCCCGGTTCGCTGGCGGCCATTCTTGGGAGTCCGCTCGAAGGTGGTGAGGATACAATCTGGATTCGCCAACCACAAATGCCGCCTGATGGAGACATTGTCTTCAATCCAGACACTGTGGGTTGGAATCTACACAAAGATCTATTAAGAGCATGTAAAGAGAAATCACAAGGGCACTACTATGTTGGAATGCCCGACCTAATGGAAGGCCTCGATGTGCTGGCTTCTCTCCGTGGCACAGACAAGGTGTTGATGGACACAATAGTGCAACCCGAACTATTGGAAAACCAATTGCAACAAATCAATGACATATATTTTAAAGTCTACGATGAATTGTATGACATCATTCGTGAAGACGATGGTATGGCTTTCTGCTATTTTTCCATCTGGGGACCTGGCAAAGTTAGCAAATTGCAGAGTGACATATCGACAATGATAAGCGAAGACGACTTCCGTCACTTCGTGCAACCATATCTACGCGAACAATCATGCAAGCTGGATTACACACTATATCATTTGGATGGTGTTGGTGCAATCCGTCACTTAGACGCTCTGCTGGAAATAGAAGAAATAAACGCAATCCAGTGGACACCCGGCGTTGGCGAGCCACAAGGCGGAAATCCAAAATGGTACGACCTGTACAAGCGAATATTGGCGGGCGGCAAGTCTCTTGAAATTAACTGGGTAGAGATGGATGAGCTACTGCCATTGCTCAACAATATCGGCACGGACGGACTGAACATCAATATCGACTTCCACAGCGAAGACGAAGTAAAACAAGCACTTGACATAATCAACAAAGCATAATTCTTTATAAATGATATCATGAAAACAAACTACATGCAAGGCACCGATTGGGTGATATTGCTAATTTATTTTGCATTTCTTGTGATCATCGGCATTTGGGCCAGTATGAAACACAAGAAAGGACAAAGTCTATTTCTGGCTGAACATTCGTTGCAGTGGCATCACATCGGATTCTCTATGTGGGGCACAAACGTGGGCCCGTCAATGCTCATTGCATCAGCCAGTGCCGGTTTTACCACGGGTATTGTATCTGGGAACTTTTCCTGGTACGCATTCGTTTTCATTGCCCTGCTGGCATTTGTCTTTGCCCCGCGCTATTTGGGCGCAAACATCTCCACCCTACCCGAGTTCATGGGATTGAGATTCGGACAGTCAACCCGCAACATTCTAGCATGGTATACTATCGTCACCATCCTAATCTCGTGGCTAGCATTGACGCTCTTTGCTGGCGGAGTACTCATTCGTCAGGTTTTCAATTGTCCGATGTGGGTAGCTGCATTTATTTTGCTTGTCATTTCAGCATTTTTCACAATGCTTGGCGGGCTCAAGGCAGTAGCATACACAAATGTATACCAGATGTTATTACTCATCTTTGTTTCAGCCACTCTCACCATTGTTGGTCTTGTCAAGCTGGGTGGAATATCTACGCTTGTCTCATCGGTGCCGTCCGATTACTGGATATTGTTCAAACCAAATAGCGACACGGCATTCCCATGGCTCCCAATATTATTAGGTTATCCGATAATGGGAGTATGGTTCTGGTGTACCGACCAATCAATGGTACAACCAGTGCTTGCCGCAAAGAATCTGAAGCAAGGGCAATTAGGCACCAACTTAGCCGGTTGGCTAAAGATACTTGACGTACCACTCTACATACTGCCAGGCATAATCTGCTTCGCACTATTCCCAACGTTGCAAAATCCCGATGAAGCTTATCTGACAATGGTGACCCATCTTTTCCCCGTGGGGATGGTAGGCCTGGTATTTTCAGTTCTCACAGCAGCCCTCGTCAGCACTGTCGGCTCTGCACTCAATGCTCTGAGCACTGTCTTTACAATGGACATCTATGTCAAGAAATACAGCCCCAATGCAAGCCAGCAAGACATCATCAAGACAGGGCGTATTGTGACACTTGTCGGTGCATTAATTTCAATCACTATAACCATCGCGATTGACAGCATCAAAGGGCTTAACCTTTTTAATGTATTTCAGTCTGTTTTGAGTTTCATTGCACCACCGATGACAGCAGTTTTCCTCTTTGGCGTATTCTGGAAACGAACGACAACACGCGCTGCAAATTTCGCACTGACTATTGGCACAATTTTCTGTCTCTGCGTAGGAGTATTATATCTATGGGTGCTTCCTTCTGAACAATATCATTTCTGGCCACATTTCATGATTCTCTCATTCTTGCTTTTTGTTGTTCTGTGCATCTGCATGGTTATCATCAGCCTCACTGGTCACAAATCGAAAGTATATGATATACCAAAACCAATTCAAGAGCAATGCTCCCGTCTGGCAATTATCAGTTGGATTGTATTAGCCATTGTGATGATAGGCTTGTACGTATACTTCAACTAGCATAGCTGTATGTCGGAAAGATGCTTTAGGAGACTGCAATATTATCACACAAACAGTATTCCGGAAGCATCTTTCCCCAACTTCTTTACGCCCTGCTTTTTGTCCAGCAAGAGGCATCATCTTAAAAGCTCATCAAAGTTTTGATTTCATCGAATGTCTTATTCATTCGATAGAGGATTCAGAAAAAAGTATCTTAGTTTGTCAAGATCTCATCTTCATTGTCTTCCAAACACTCAGCGATATTAGGATTCTGAATTTTATAAAATCACATAAAACTAGTGCAGTCTTGCTTGTTTATTTGCAAATTTATCATATTGCACATTATTTAAAACCCTATTGGCAGAATTAATCCACCAATAGGTTTTTCATTTTCAAAAAAATAGACTTTTCACACACCAAAATTCTGTATTATCTCAATTTATTTTTTAATTTATCAATAGCGTTTTCAAGACTCTCTGTCGGTTCAATGATATTGTCACGTCCCCAAAAATTTGGAACGTCAAACGATTCCACCTTATCATAAAAAGACGAGGTTGAACCAAACGAATCACGTCCGGATATCTGATGAATTTTATCTGCAGCATAACGGTCTGTCACGACCATCTCTGATGTAACGACATAGCCAGAATGAAACAGCCTGCGTTTCCAATCGCAATTAAACCGTGAGATACTCTTGACATAATTTATCCGGCTAATACCGTCTTCAAAACTATAATTCACTTGGATCAACATTTCACGTGGCTTAAATCTCACTCCAAACGGCTTCTTCACCAACATTTGGCGCGTAGCCTTTTCATTGTCTTTCATATCTAACGACAATTCTATACGCGAGAATGCCAACGATTCTTTGTCAATATATATCTTGCCGTTATACAGAGCGAAGTCGGACACGCGTCGTGGACGAATTACGACTACCAATTGCGGTCGATCATCAATATTGATTGGAGAACTAAAGCTAAGATCATAATTTTCCAAATCTGCCTCATTCAACAAATCTGCTGAATTTTTCACCAAGTCAAGATGTATAGGCAACGTTGGTCCTCCTTGCACCTTAGCCCCTAGCGTATCTGTCTGCTTTGTGCTTATCAATCGTCGAGCCTTTTCTATGCTAACTCTGTCAAATGTCACCGGTTTGGTGTATTCTGACTTATACATATCCATCACAGCTTCAGCCACATAGATATAACGGTGCCCGCGTTGTGTGGTCTCTCTATAGAATCCCCTAAACAACTCAGGACGCGCACTGTAGTTTTGCGGTATCTTAGATATTGCTGCACGCAATAATTCACGAGCATCACCTGTTCCCACAATAACCTCTGATAACATTATCGTACTAGGAGACATTCCTATAGACAATTTTTTCATGTCATCTCCGACATTAAAACGACGCGTTTTATATCCGACATGAGACAGCACCAATTTATCCGGCTTTGCAAAAGTTTTCAATACAAAAGCACCATCCGCATTGGTAACCGTCATAACATGCTCGCCAGGCACAGAAATGTTTACATAAGCAAGAGCCTTGCCTGAAACAGCATCACACACATTTCCTGACAATGTAACAAATGGTTCTTGTATAGATAAAGCGAAACTCGAAACTGAAAAAACCAGCATAATTATGCTGAACATTATTCTACGAGATAAACACAACATGCTATCCTCCTTTCATTAGATTATTTCTGTCACAAATATATATAATATATTTGAAATCAGAAACGATTTAGTGTTTTTTGTGTTTAAAGCAGCACATTTTAAGCAAAATTATTATACACAAATTCAATATTGATAATTTTCCTGTGCCCACGTATTATCTGCCTTAATCGAAAAAGAAGAACCAGCCGAACTAATAAAGAAGTTTCCAGAATATTGTGTGATTTTATTTCGCTGCATAGGCACATCATCGAAAACTTTCTCACACACAGAATTTCCTAACACATCTTGTGCTGTGATTGTAATCTTCAGCAATCCACTCTCATCATGCGGAAATGTATAGACATCAATTTGTGTTGACTTTCCATTATAAGAATCTTCCATCTTTCTCACCTCTGTCTGACGTGAGTTTACACATCCATATCCTGTGACAGCATTAAACGTGCTGCTTCCACCGGAATAAAAAAACTTCATTGACTTCACATTCTCAGGCTTACCGTCTTGAGCAATAAGACGGAACATTGCGACGGCACGCTTTAATTCCAAATCATACGACTTAGCATCATCCACCACAATATCTGCACAATAATAGAATGTATCACTAACCTTATTGTCCGGAAACGTAATTTTATCTGGAGAAGAAATCGTAGCAGATCCGTTACAACTATGAGCGATTACCACAATCTTGTATGTGCCCTTGACAAGGCTGACACTGATTTTACCAAAATCACTATCCCCTGTCTTTTGGTTCACACTCTTCACTTTTTCCGACCCACCGAAAATAGCCATATTTATATTTGTACAAATATTACTCACATCTACATTCGAACGTGAAAGATAGATACCATCATTAAAAGGCACTTGTTCAAACTTATCCACGTTGAACATGACTTTGACTTCACCTTCTTTCTCCTGATTTCCATCATCACCAAAATTAGCTTTTTCACAAGAGACAGAAAGGAGAGATGCCAGCAATAAAATTCCAGCCAACATAATTGTTTTCTTCATAGATGTAAAAATTATTTCGATTATTAATTAGTCGCAAATATATACAATAAATACGATAAGTCAAAACTAATAGCTATTTTTTTAGCGAATAATGATTTTCAAAATAAGAGTCGCAACTCATTATCAACTCTGAACTTCCACTTAAATTATTGACAGATAACACTTTAAAATAAATATATATTATCCGTTTTTGTTCCATCCTCGAACTGTCAAACTTGTCGCAATATAGACCACATTGTGTTGTGATTTATCATATAAAAAAACTAGAAATATTGCAAAAATCTCATCAGAATTTTTTGCCAAACATAATGTTTATAAATGTCTTTGTAAGAATACTGAGATCAAACATCCATGAGCGGTTTTCCAGATAATGCAAGTCTAAATCCAAGCGGCGCAACATTTTGTCCAACGTATCGGTATATCCATTATAAAGAGTGGCATAGGATGTGACACCGGGTCTAATCTGATATAAGTACACATATCGTGGATCCTTTTCCATTATCTGCTTAATATAATATTTACGTTCCGGCCGAGGTCCAATAAACGCCATATCACCACACAACACATTCCATAGTTGTGGCAACTCATCCAGATGATGCAAACGCAAAAACTTCCCAACCGTCGTCATCCTTGTTTCACGGTCATGTTGATACAGAGCCGGACCATATTTCTCTGCATCGATCTTCATACTACGAAACTTGTATATATAGAACGGACGTCCGAAACGTCCAATACGTTCCTGTTTGAAAATAGCAGGTCCTCCATCTTCTCTTTTGACCGCGATATAGCAGATTAGGAATAAAGGTGAAAAAACGATAAGACATATAGCGGAAGTAAACATATCAAGCAGCCTTTTCATATTTCGCTCGAATTCATTCATACCGTCCAGAATATATCCGTCTTCTAACTTTGTCATGCGTTTTTAAGCTAATATTATGTGTGAATATATTGAATAAACGCAAACCAATGTGAAATATTGCATTAAAAATCAAATATGTATATGAAAACTTTAAGGCATCATCATAAATACAGCATAAATAAGAAGAAATAATATTAGATATTGACAGTTGACGCTGTTGGAGACTTTCAGTTTCTGATAAAAATAGCTTCAAGTATTTTAATAATATACTTCAAATTAATTTTAAAACTATTTGTATTAATACCCAATTGTCGGCATGCTACAATTGTCTCCTTTAGTCCCAAAATTCTATTGTGGTAATCACGTGTACTGGCACCCCCTATTCGCATAGTCACAAAGTCCATGTGAATATATTTAGTAGAAATATTATATTTATAACACATCCTTGCCACCAATTCAAAATCTGCTGATATTTTGAAGTATTGAGAATAATTGCCATACTTTTGATATACACTGCGGCGAATATAAAACGAAGGATGAGGAGCGATGAAACCATACTTAACCATATATGGACGGAAAATGCAACCTGAATAATATCTTACGCATTTATTGAGATTACTTTCCCTTACGAAATGTACATCACCATATACAGCATCAATATCGTCTCCAAATTCACAGACAACACGTTCAATTACAGTATCAGACGTAAAGAAGTCATCCGAGTTAAGTATTCCAACAATATCTCCCGTGGCCATGGCTATGCCCTTGTTCATTGCATCATAAATACCGTAATCCTTCTCACTTATCCACTTCATAGTGCCTTGGAAAAGAGGTTCGTATTTACGAATAATATCCAAAGTGCCATCCGAGCTATTACCATCTACTATGACATATTCTATGTCTGAGTAGGTTTGGTGCAAGACACTTTCAATTGTGTCTTTAAGCGTATCTTCACTATTGAAAGACACGGTGATTATTGATATTTTCATATTAATCCATCATAAAGTTCAGTGTACTCTTTAAATCTATCATCCTTATTATAATGTTTGATGACTCTTTCCCTACAGACCAGTAGATATGATTTTTTATCTTTCGCACATATTGTAGTCACAGCTGATTTTACACCCTGGATGTTGCCTTGCTCAATAATAGTTCCCGTCTCTTCCGAAACAGATTCTCCACTTCCTCCAGTATCGTATGTCACGACAGGCGTCCCACAAGCCATAGCTTCAAGATTTGTTGTTGGGAAATTGTCTTCCAATGTCAGATTCACATATACATTTGCCATTGAATATATGGAAGACAGCTCTTTTGTGCTATTAGTCCTACTAATACCACAGATCCCATGAGGCAAACCCATCATTTGTTTTTTGCTTAATCCTACCAAAACAATTGAAAACTCAGAAGAAAGCATATTTCTCAATTTTAGAAAATCTTCAAATCCCTTACGCATTCCCCAATTATTGGCCACTCCCAGAATCACATATTTCTCTTTTATGTCATAATGTTCTTTAGTCTGTTCAACATCTGAAGTGTAACGAAAATCAAGTACATTAATGCCATTGTATATGCGATGAATGGGGTATACATTCAGAAAAGAACGTTTCAGCACGCCATCCAACCAATCCGAAACAGGTATGATTGTCAGATTCTCAAGTGAAGAGAAACTCTTTTTTTTATCAATATAATTTTGCTTACATCTATCAAACAACACTGATGATGGATAATCATTTCTTAGTGAACAATGATAGCACCCCTTTTCCCATCTTTCGCATTTTGCATACATGAAATACGAACAATGTCCTGTGAAAGCCCAGCAGTCATGTAATGTCCAAACGATTGGAATATTCAATTGTGATAGGTATTGAAACAATATTTTATAGTTCAAATAATATCCATGAATGTTGTGTAGGTGTATGATATCTGGCTTGATTAACTCAATCTTTTTTATAAAAGCTCTCGTTGCATGTCTTGACGCGAGTCCGTGATTGTCAAACAATCTCGTCTCTACCCCATGACACAACATATCCAAATCCGACCCTATTCTTATCAGTTCAGACTTGCTTTGTGGTTCCCCCCTGCCGTAGGCGATATAGCTTTTCCATCCTTTCGAAATAGCCAACCGACCAATTTCTTCTGCTATCCGGCCTGTCGAACCACTGTTGGCTACTACGTTTATCTGCAAAAGAGTTCGCATAATCAATGTTTTGTATGGCTCAAAAAATAATTCACATGGCTAACAGGCCAAAAAGGTTCAAAATGCCTCCTATTTATAACCCTGCCGTCAAAAGAAAAATAGTGCTTATAATCAGATTGACTGAAAACATATTTATAATGCCTGCATGCAATATCAATTGACTTCTAATTAGCCTGTTCCAAACGTCCGTATGGAAAAGCGAAATAATCACATGCTTTACCGATGTTTTTCTCGATAATATCTTTGCAACTTTCTATTTGATACTCCAGCACTTCCGTATTGTCAGTATTTATCATATAGTGGTCCATTGTGTGAGCCGCAATAACATGCCCACGATCTGATAAGTCTTTAAGATGCTTCCAACGCATTGGCTGTTTGCCTTGTGTCAAGACGACATGATCGTCAAAATTGCGAATGTATGCGTCATCGCCTTCCACATAATTGGGATTTACGAAAAACATTGCATTTACCCCAAATTCCTCCAGTACGGGAGCAAAAACATTATAACCATCCATAAAACCATCATCAAATGTAAAAGCTACCAATGGCTTGTCCGGATGCTCTTGGTTTATAATCATCTTCACAGCGTCTTCAATTCTGATAAATGAAACATTTGAAGACAAGGCATTGAGCAATTGACAGAATGTTTCCGGTTCGCTTTCATTTTCTGTCCTATGACCGTTCAGAATATGTACGCCTGGTGCCGGTGTGGAAAATGAGCCAAGCACATCCAGCACGCCTCGCCGCAGGAATGTCCTTACTTGAAGATATATACTATTTTGACTAATCATTGATTACTTTCTTTAAAACATTAATTTGGTAATGAATATTCCACTTTCTATCAACTTCCTCAAACGCTGCTTTTCTGGCTTTCTCACGTTCTTCGTTGTTCAATGAGATCCACTTCTTTATCTTACTTACAAGATCACGAATATTGCCTTGTTCAAAAAAATCGCCAGTAACGCCAGGCCTTATTGCCTCAAATTCCGGCATTTGATAAGGGAAATTGCCATGCGAAATCACAGGACAGCCGAATGTTAAAGAATGGATTGCTGTTAGACCTATGTTGCCAGGAGACACGCAGACACTTGCATTGTAAAATAATTCACCCAAAACCTCATCATCATAGCATGGTCCATACATCCAAACACGATTCCCCATTTTTCCATAAGAGGCATAATCACTCAGATTCACTCCATCAACATCTTCTCCCACAAACACGATATTGGAATAAAAACCATCCTCTTCAAGCATTGCCATGCTATCAATAAGCATCTCAAGCTTTTTCCGTTTTTGGATTCTTCCACAATATAACAAAACCGGATAATCGTTATGAAAATGTGAAGAATAAATCTTTGTTTTTGTCAACTTCTCCCTAATACTCTTTTCTCTGTCCGAATCCAGAGAATTGGCTATGCATATCATTTTATCGGAATTTATGCCCTCCTTTTCCATCAAATGGATTGCATATTCATTATATATAAGCAATTTGGAGAACAAAGAAAAGAACAATTTCTTTACTATTTTCTTTATGAAAGACTCTCTACCATACCAGCCGTGAGTCCAAGCTATAGTTTTCTTGCCTTTCAATTTAGCAAGTAAAAGAATAATCCACGAAGACAAGCACAACGGTTCACCATCAAGAATATAATGCGAGTATGGCTTGTTGATAAGAGACACCGAATTCACCTGCCAATAGATATTGTGGAAGTATCTATTTCTCAATGTTCCTCTATATCCATTCAACGAGTTATAGTCAAATGTCTTAAT
>OBMA010000187.1_pt1 | contig 32985 bp, 20 predicted proteins | sample 1539141 | NCBI WGS metagenome assembly OBMA01 (sample SAMEA3991484, study PRJEB22521) | metagenome | biome: anthropogenic terrestrial biome; feature: sewage plant; material: raw primary sludge | place: Sweden | collected 2012-09-26
CGTCGCCCACCAGCGGGTCACCCCTAAAGCCAGCCCCCAGCCCAGCAAGGCACAGACCAAGGCGATGCCATCTCCCCAGCGCGTGCCTAGCAAAGCCCCGCCCAACAAGGCACTCAGCGGCAGCAAATAGACCCACACGGCACTGGTCAGCACCCCTTGGGCGGAGAGGGCGACTTCGACGCGCTGGCCGACTTGGGCGGCAAGGGGATTGTCTACACGGTGAGGGGCGGCTTGGGGACGAAATAGCCGCGCCATCGACAAGGATCGGCAGCCATGAACGGGGTCGCAGTGACCACAGGGTGAATGCGGCTGCAACGCTACCCATGCATGGTCAGCCTCTATCGCAACCACGCGTGCGTCAACAACAAGGGGGGCAGCGGTCACGGTTAGGGCTTAATGCGGAGGGTGTTGGCGATGTGCTGTAAGGTAGCCTCGGGCAAATCGCCCAGCACCGTGACCATGCTGTCACCCTGTTGATGGATGGCAGTGTGCATCATGCCTTGGCTGTATTTGGTGCTAAGGTGGGGCTTGGCTTCTGGAGCCGCCGGCTCAACAAAAATAGAAAAGGTCGCCAAGCCATCGCTGTAAACCAAGTGTCGCACCGGCAAGGGATGGCCTGGCAGCTTGCGTTTGGTGTCGCGCAACAGCTTAAACCCCGTAGGGAGGTCGCGCGGGTCGGGGCGGTCAGTGGCAGGGCGGTCTTCGACGGGGCTGGTGCTGGGGGGATTGAGCGAGAGGCTCATGGGGAAGCTGGCGCGAAACGGGAGCTTGTCCTTGCTCGCCCCAAGCTGAAGCTGGGTAAAGGCAAATTGCTCAACTACGACTTTTTGCGGGGTCAGGACGGTGGCTTTAAGCAGCAGCCCTGTTTTGGCTTCAAGGCAAAATTGGTAGGTGTAGCGCAGGGTGTCGCGGGGTTCGAGTGCCAGCCAAGTACAGCGGAAGCCAGCGGCACGGTCGTCCTCTAAGGTGCGGACGGTATAAAACGGCAGTAGGTCAGCGGGGTTCTCTGGCAGCAAGCGCGGAAAAGCTTTTTTGGCACTGAGCTTGGCAATCAGCAAAGTGCGAGGGTCGGGGGCATAGGCAGTGCTGTCATTGCCGGTGCTGATGACTTCCCAGCTTGCCCCGTCTAGGGACTCGCGCTTTTCGTGCACGCTGCTGTTATCGGCTTGGCGGGTCAGGCGAAAGGAAGCTAGCTGGTTGCCCAGTTGCTGCGAATACACGCCGCTATAAGCCAACTGGCGTGCCGCTTGTGCCATCCGTTTGAGCTGCTGGCTGGCTTCGGCATCAGGCAGCGGTGCGGCCAAAGCCACACCACTCGCTGCAGTCAATGCCGCGAGACAAGGGACAAGATAAGCGTTCAACGCGTGCCCTCGCTGGTATGGGTGACCTTAACCAAGGCGGGGCTGGTTTCGTCATGGTGTGCAAGCAGATAGGCGTTGTCTTCTAGGGCGGCCAGTACCGGTGCGGCGGCTTCGGGGGCAGCACTCGCCTGTACGGCTGCTGTGGGCTGAGACGCGCCGTTTAGCCACTGATACCCGCCCAAGGCCGCGACGAAGGCGGTGCTGGCAGCCAGCGCGAACAGCTTTAGCCGTCCACCGACAAGCGAGGGGCGCGGCGGCAAAGCAGCAGGCGCAAAGAGGTGCGGCTCGTGAGCCAGCTGGGCAGCCACGCGGTCAGCGACGGACACCGCAAGATGGTTGGGCTGGCGCAGTGCATCACCAATCAGGTGGTAGCTGTGCCACGCGTCGGAGAGTTCGGGGTCGGTTTTAAGCTGCCCAGAAAGGTGTTGAACTGCAGCGGGGTCTAGTTCGCCGTCTATCCATGCAGAGAGTTGTTCTTTCATCAGGCACTCACCATCGTTTGTTCTGGGCAGGGGTTAACAAAGGCTTGAGCTGGGCAGAGATGGCATCCCGTGCACGGAAAATGCGCGAACGCACCGTGCCAATGGGGCAATCCATCGCAATCGCGATATCCTCGTAGCTCAAACCCTCCATTTCGCGCAGGGTAATTGCGGTTCTTAAGTCTTCAGGCAAGGTAGCCACCGCTTGGTTCACGGTTTCTACAATTTGCCGGTTCATATATTCGGTTTCGGGGGTGTTGAGGTCGGGGATTTGCTCGCCCGCACTGGTTTTGTCACCATCCTCGTCTTCAAAGTCCGCAGAAAGAATCGGGCGTTGCTTGGCTGCGACCAAGTAGTTTTTGGCTGTATTGATGCCAATACGGTATAGCCAAGTGTAAAACGCGCTCTCCCCCCTAAAGCCAGGCAAGGCGCGGTAGGCTTTAACAAAGGCTTCTTGGGTGACATCTTCCACTTCGGCGGGGTCCCGCACAAAGCGAGACAGCAGACGTGCTAGACGGCGTTGGTATTTTTTGACCAAAAAATCGAAAGCGTGCTTGTCGCCATGCTGGACACGCCGCACCCATTCTTGGTCGATTTCCCTCTCGCTCATGCGCTGTGGAGGCCTCTGCCTGTGTAGTGGATTACATCGTGAAAAATAGCCCTTGATGGGCAGGTAATATGCCGCCGATTATAGCGCGGGATGGCGCAAAAATTGTATTTGCGGCTCAACCAAGCACTTGCTAGAATCAATCTTTGATTGAAGATGTCAGCGTATAAACAAGCGCATAACCCCGACACATGGAGACGCAACAATGATGACAGCCGGACAACGTTTCAGAGCAGCCGTAGCAGCCGAAAAACCTTTGCAAGTGGTGGGTGCAGTCACCGCCAACGCCGCCTTGCTGGCCGAGCAGTCTGGCTTTAAAGCCCTGTATCTTTCTGGCGGCGGCGTTGCTGCGTGCTCTTGCGGTATTCCTGACCTCGGCATCACCACACTAGAAGACGTGCTGATTGATGCACGCCGTATCACCGACGTGACCGACCTGCCTTTGCTGGTGGACATCGACACCGGCTGGGGCGGGGCGTTTAACATTGCTCGCGCCATTCGTGGCTTGGAACGCGCAGGTGTGGCCGCTGTGCACATCGAAGACCAAGTGCAGCAAAAACGCTGCGGCCATCGTCCTAACAAGGCCATCGTCACCCAAGAAGAAATGGTTGACCGCATCAAAGCCGCCGTAGATGCCCGCCGCGATGACAGCTTTGTGATTATGGCGCGTACCGATGCCTTGGCTGTCGAAGGCCTGCAATCCGCCATCGACCGTGCGTGCGCCTGCGTTGAAGCCGGTGCCGACATGATTTTCCCAGAAGCCATTACCGACCTCGCCATGTATAAGCAGTTTGCCGAAGCGGTCAAAGTGCCTGTGCTGGCCAATATCACCGAATTTGGCTCCACCCCGCTGTTCACTACCCAAGAGCTGGCCGAAGCCGATGTCTCTTTGGTGCTGTATCCCTTGTCTGCCTTCCGTGCCATGAGCAAGGCCGCGCTGAACGTCTACCAAACCCTGCGCAAAGAAGGCACACAAAAGAACGTGGTCGATACCATGCAAACCCGTATGGATTTGTACGAAACGATCAACTACCACGCTTATGAGCAAAAACTGGACTCCCTGTTTGCTCAAGGCAAAAACAAGTAAATCGTGACTGCCCCCAGCAGGACAATGCGCCGGCTGGGGCTCTTTTTGCCCTCAACACCCCCTACTTTATTTCAGGAGACACGCGATGTCCGAAGCTGTTCAGCCCCAAGCCCCTAAAGCCAAAAAATCTGTTGCCCTGTCTGGCGTGACCGCTGGCAATACCGCCCTCTGCACCGTGGGCCGTACCGGTAATGACCTGCACTATCGCGGTTACGACATCTTGGATGTGGCCACCACCTGCGAATTCGAAGAAATCGCCTACCTGTTGGTGCATGGCAAGCTGCCAAACAAAGCCGAACTGGTTGGCTACAAGAAAAAACTCAAAGCCCTGCGCGGCTTGCCAGCTAGCCTGAAAGTGGCACTGGAAGCCCTGCCAGCCGCCAGCCATCCGATGGACGTGATGCGGACAGCCGTCTCGGTACTGGGTTGCGCCCTGCCAGAAAAAGACGACCACAACAGCCCAGGTGCGCGTGACATCGCCGACCGCCTGATTGCTTCTTTGGGTTCGGCTTTGCTGTACTGGTACCACTTCAGCACCAACGGCAAGCGCATCGAAGTTGAAACCGATGACGACTCCGTTGGCGGCCACTTCTTGCACCTGCTGCACGGTGAAACACCTTCTGAATCGTGGGTTAACGCCATGCACACCTCGCTGATTCTGTACGCAGAGCACGAGTTCAACGCCTCGACCTTTACCGGCCGCGTGATTGCTGGCACAGGGTCGGATATGTACTCCGCCATCACCGGCGCGATTGGTGCGTTGCGTGGTCCTAAGCACGGCGGTGCAAACGAAGTCGCGTTCGAAGTGCAAAAACGCTACGACACCCCCGATGCTGCTGAAGCCGACATCAAGGCACGCGTTGACCGCAAAGAAGTGGTTATTGGCTTTGGCCACCCCGTTTACACCATCTCTGACCCCCGTAACAAGGTCATCAAAGAAGTGGCGAAAAACCTGTCGGTTGAAGCCGGCGACACCAAGATGTATGACATCGCCGAGCGTCTCGAATCCGTGATGTGGGACATCAAGAAAATGTTCCCGAACCTCGACTGGTTCAGCGCCGTGTCCTACCACATGATGGGCGTACCAACTGCCATGTTCACCCCGCTGTTTGTGATTGCTCGCACCACCGGCTGGGCAGCACACGTTATCGAACAACGTGAAGACGGCAAGATTATTCGTCCTTCCGCCAATTACATGGGTCCAGAAGATTTGACCTTCGTGCCAATCGCACAACGCTAATTGGACTTAAGAGGGGCGTTGGGCAACAAGCTCAACGCCCCTTCTGCCTTTTATCGACCAGATAAATCACCTGCTCTCTTCGGGATACTATGAACACTGCAAACCGCAAACCGCTCGCCGGTACCACGCTGGACTATTTTGATACCCCAGCCGCTGTCGATGCCATCCAGCCCGGTGCCTACGCCACCCTGCCTTACACCTCCCGCGTGCTGGCCGAAAACTTGGTGCGCCGCTGCGACCCCGCCACCCTGACCGACTCCCTCAAGCAGCTGATTGAACGCAAGCGCGACCTCGACTTCCCATGGTTCCCTGCTCGCGTGGTGTGCCATGACATCTTGGGTCAAACCGCGCTGGTTGACCTTGCCGGTCTGCGCGATGCCATCGCCGACCAAGGCGGCGACCCCGCACAGGTCAACCCTGTCGTGCCGACCCAACTGATTGTGGACCACTCCTTGGCTGTCGAATGCGGTGGCTTTGACCCCGATGCCTTCGCTAAAAACCGCGCCATCGAAGACCGTCGCAACGAAGACCGCTTCCACTTTATCGAGTGGACCAAAACCGCGTTTAAGAACGTGGACGTGATTCCTGCTGGCAACGGCATCATGCACCAAATCAATCTGGAAAAAATGTCGCCCGTGATTCAAGTGCGTGACGGCGTGGCCTTCCCAGATACCTGCGTCGGCACCGATAGCCACACCCCACACGTTGATGCTTTGGGCGTGATTGCCATTGGCGTGGGTGGCCTAGAAGCCGAAACCGTCATGCTGGGTCGTGCCTCCATGATGCGTCTGCCTGACATCGTTGGCGTGAAGCTGACCGGCAAGCGTCAATCCGGCATTACCGCCACCGACATCGTGTTGGCACTGACCGAATTCCTGCGGAAAGAGCGCGTGGTTGGGGCGTATGTCGAATTCTTTGGCGATGGTGCTGCCAGCCTGTCTATTGGCGACCGTGCCACTATCTCCAACATGACCCCAGAGTTCGGCGCAACAGCGGGTATGTTCTACATCGACGAACAAACCATCGCCTATCTGAAGCTAACGGGCCGTGAGCCAGAGCAAGTCGCCTTGGTCGAAAACTACGCCAAGGCCACCGGTCTGTGGGCAGATAGCCTTGTCAACGCCGAATACGAACGCGTACTGACCTTTGACTTGTCCACCGTGGTGCGCAACATGGCCGGCCCGTCTAACCCGCACAAACGCCTGCCGACCTCCGACCTCGCCGCACGCGGCATTGCGGTTGACCTCGACAAAGCCCAAGCCGAAGAAGCCCAAGGCCTGATGCCCGATGGGGCCGTGATTATTGCCGCCATTACCAGCTGCACCAACACCTCCAACCCCCGTAACGTGGTGGCCGCTGCCTTGCTGGCACGCAAAGCCAACCAATTGGGCTTGGTGCGTAAGCCTTGGGTCAAGTCGTCTTTTGCCCCAGGGTCTAAAGTCGCCCAGCTCTATCTGGAAGATTCGGGTCTGTTGCCTGAGCTGGAAAAGCTCGGCTTCGGGATTGTCGCCTTTGCCTGCACCACCTGTAACGGCATGTCTGGCGCACTCGACCCTGTGATTCAAAAAGAAATCATCGACCGCGACCTCTACACCACTGCGGTGCTGTCCGGTAACCGTAACTTTGACGGGCGTATCCATCCCTATGCCAAGCAAGCCTTCTTGGCTTCGCCGCCGCTGGTTGTGGCCTACGCCATTGCTGGGACGATTCGCTTCGACATCGAAAAAGACGTGCTGGGCGTGGTCGATGGCAAGGAAATTCGCCTCGCCGACATCTGGCCTTCGGACGAAGAAATTGATGCCATCGTTGCAGCCAGCGTCAAGCCAGAGCAGTTCAAGCAAATCTATGTGCCGATGTTTGACCTTGGCACCGTAGAAGAAGCCGAAAGCCCGCTGTACGACTGGCGGCCAACCAGCACCTATATTCGCCGTCCGCCGTACTGGGACACCGAAGGCATGGGCGCGTTGGCGGCGAATCCACGCACACTGAAGGGGATGCGTCCGCTGGCCGTGTTGCCAGACAACATCACCACCGACCACCTGTCGCCTTCCAACGCCATCATGCTGAACAGTGCAGCGGGCGAATACCTGGCCAAGATGGGCTTGCCAGAAGAAGACTTCAACTCTTACGCCACCCACCGTGGCGACCACTTGACCGCCATGCGTGCCACCTTTGCCAACCCCCAGTTGGTGAACGAAATGGCCGTGGTCGATGGCCAAGTGAAGAAGGGTTCGCTGACCCGTGTTGAGCCAGAAGGCAACGTGGTGCGGATGTGGGAAGCCATCGAAACCTATATGAACCGCAAACAGCCGCTGATTATCGTGGCCGGTGCGGACTACGGTCAGGGTTCGTCGCGGGACTGGGCCGCCAAGGGCGTGCGTTTGGCAGGGGTAGAAGCCATTGCCGCAGAAGGCTTTGAGCGCATCCACCGCACCAACTTGATTGGGATGGGCGTGTTGCCACTGGAATTCAAACCCGGCACCACCCGCCTGACCTTGGGGCTGGATGGCACTGAAACCTACGACGTAGAAGGCGACCGCACCCCCCGCGCCACGCTGACTTTGGTCATCCTCCGTAAAAACGGGGAGCGCGTTGACGTGCCGATGACCTGCCGTCTGGATACCGCCGAAGAAGTGTCGATTTACGAAGCGGGTGGCGTGTTGCAACGCTTTGCCCAAGACTTCCTAGAATCGAACAAGGCGGTTTAATCGTCTGACGTTGAACGCGCACTTACCCTGCGTGTTTTTTGGGCGGCACGGTCAACGTGCCGCCCTACTGCTATCTAGGAAAAATCACTATGGCTCATGTTCCCCAAATTAAAGTCCCCGCTACCTACATGCGTGGCGGCACCAGCAAAGGTGTGTTTTTTAACCTGCAAGACTTGCCCGCCCCTTGCCAAGTCCCTGGCGCGGCGCGAGATGCCTTGTTGTTGCGGGTAATTGGTAGCCCTGACCCCTACGGCAAGCAAATTGATGGCATGGGCGGCGCGACTTCCAGCACCAGCAAAACCGCCATTCTGTCCAAAAGCAGCCAGCCCGAGCACGATGTGGACTACCTGTTCGGCCAAGTTTCCATCGACAAGGCGTTTGTGGATTGGAGCGGCAATTGCGGCAACTTGACCGCCGCTGTCGGCTCGTTTGCCATTAGCGCGGGTCTGGTAGAAGCCAGCCGCATTCCGCAAAACGGGCATTGCACCGTCCGTATCTGGCAGGCCAATATCAGCAAGACCATCATTGCCCATGTGCCTATCACCAACGGTGAAGTGCAAGAAACCGGCGATTTTGAGCTGGATGGTGTGACCTTCCCTGCAGCTGAAGTGGCGGTTGAGTTTTTAAACCCTGCCGACGAAGGCGACGGCGAGGGCGGCGGGTCAATGTTCCCCACCGGTAATCTGGTCGATGATTTGGACGTCCCCGGTGTGGGTACGTTCAAGGCAACCATGATTAACGCGGGGATTCCGACCGTGTTTGTGAACGCCGCAGACATTGGCTACACCGGCACCGAGCTGCAAGATGCCATCAATGGCGATACCAAGGCACTGGCGATGTTTGAAACCATCCGTGCCTATGGCGCGTTGCGGATGGGGCTGATTCAGGACGTAGCAGAAGCGGCCAAACGCCAACATACCCCTAAAGTTGCTTTTGTCGCGCCACCAGCGGATTACGTTTCGTCCAGCGGCAAAGCGGTGGCAGGCAGTGACATTGACTTGTCGGTACGCGCCTTGTCGATGGGCAAACTGCACCACGCCATGATGGGCACCGCAGCGGTGGCGATTGGCACGGCTGCGGCCATTCCAGGGACGCTGGTCAACTTGGCCGCTGGTGGCGGCGAACGCACCGCCGTGCGCTTTGGCCATCCCTCTGGCACCTTGCGTGTTGGGGCAGAAGCCACCCAAACCGAGGGTGATTGGACCGTGACCAAAGCCATTATGAGCCGCAGTGCGCGGGTGCTGATGGAAGGCTGGGTACGGGTGCCGGGCGATACGTTTTGAGTAGGCAAGACCACTAATCCGCTCGCCGCGTAAAAACCAAGACCCCCACATACATCACTGCAGTGGGGGTCTTGGTTTGGGTGGGGGCGTGGCCTATCCCCCATTTTAAAGCCACGTTAAACCTTAAATTTTTTCACCAACACGTCCAGCGAAGCCGCCAGTTCTTTCAGATTGCCCGCTGCGTCGCTGACCTCACGAACCGCTTGGTTATTCTCTTCGGTCATTTGGGCAATTTGCTCCACATTGCGAGAAATCAGGCTGCTGGTCGCGCTTTGGGTGCGCAGCTCTGCCGAGATTTCTGCCACGGTACTCAGCAACTTGCGGCTGCTCCCCTTAATTTGGGTCATCGAATCCCCCGCTTTGGCCGCCATCCGCACGCCCTCTTCGACCTTGCTACGGCCTTCTGACATGCCTTCCATTGTGGTTTGTGTGCCTCCTTGGATGGCCTGAATCATGCCGGCGATTTCTTGGGTCGATTTGGCGGTACGCTCGGCAAGCTGTCGCACCTCATCCGCCACTACGGCAAATCCACGGCCTTGTTCACCGGCGCGGGCAGCTTCAATTGCCGCATTCAGTGCCAACAGGTTGGTCTGATCGGCAATCTCTTTAATTACGTTGACGATGGCAGAAATTTGGTTGGATTGCTCGCTCAGGCTACAAATCAATGCGCTGGAATGGTTAAACGATTCCGCAATTTTATTGATTTCAACCACCGCGCCGTTGACTGCATTTTCGCCATGGGTCGAGAGCTCGCCCGCCTCAACCGCCATATCACGGGCATCGGTGGCACTGGTTGCGACGTGCTCAATGCTTAGGGACATTTCATCCATTGCCGTCGCCATCGAAGCCGTGGCTTCGCTTTGCTGGGTAGAGCCTGCCAGCACTTGGTGTGAGGTTGTGCTCATGCGCGAGGCTTCTTGTAGCAGAGCTGGTTAGAGGCGGTACTGATGTGCTCTATCGCCTCATGCAGCGCGGTTTGCATCTGCTTTATGCCAACCAACAAGCTGCTGTCGTCACTGGGCTTAATCGCAATATCAACTGATAGGTCGCCCGCTGCAATACGGCGGGTAACTTCTGCCGCATAGGAGGGTTCGCCGCCCAGCTCACCAATAATGCTGCGCGAAATGGCAAGGGTAATTACGATGGCCACCGCTGTGCCCGCCAACACCAAGCCGATAAAGGTATTTTTGGCCATATCAGAAACGGTTTCGGCATCCTTGAGATCCTGTGCAGTATTCTCAATGGCACGTTTTTCAATCTGCAGCACCACACTGGTGAGTCCATCAGCAACGTTACGGTCAACCCCTCTGACCTGTGTATCTGCAATTTTTCCGGCATTGGGGTTACTCTGATCAAAGGATGTCAGTGCTATGCGATATTTTATTCCCAGCTCGGTGTGCTTACTTCGGAGCACCTCCAGCTGCTCAGTAGAAATACCTTCTTTCCGCATAGACTTACCAGTCACATCCAGCATGTGCTGGACTTCTCTTTCGTGCAGATAAAATTCTGCTACGTATTTTTCAAAGTCAGGGGGGTTATTGCCCCGTACCAAAATATTTTTCCACGCCTGTACTTGCTCTTTAAAATGAATCCGCGCGCTTTCGATTGTGATTAGATTAGTGCTGGCAGCTTTGGCATCATCAATAATTTCTACTGTGTTCCCCAGCATGGCGTTCATGCCATACGTGCCCACGAAGCCAAAAACAATCAATAGTGTGGAAATAGCTAAAGAAAAAAGAAGTAGCTTGGTGCGTATTTTAAGGTTAGGCATAAAAATTCTCTGCTAAGTTGAGTTGTAAATTAATGGCTTTATTAAGATTAAGGCAATGCTGTTTTTTTGTTTAGCGTTAAAAATAATTTGATTTGAGCTAACAGAACAGAGACATCAAAAGGTTTAGTGTGGTAGGCCGAAAAACCTGCCGCGATACCCTCTTTGATATGGCTAGGCATGGCCAGCCCACTGATGGCAATGACCGGAATTTCAGCCGTGCTTAAGTCTGATTTTAGAATTTTCAGCGCATCCAACCCGCTGATGCCTGGCAAGCCAATATCCATCAAAATCATGTCTGGTAGATTACCCCGAATCATAACCAGCCCTTTTTCTGCATTGTGTGCAGTAAGAAGTTCCACGTTGGGGATGGATTTAAATAAATGGCGCATTACATTTAAGTTAACGGGGTTATCTTCAATGTAAATCACTTTGCCAAGGATGTTTTTGGGGGGGAGAGGTAGGTTTTCTGCAATGCAGCGACTTTCTGCCGAAAGGGCTACTGCCGCAGCGGGAAGCTCTACCCAAAAATGGCTGCCCACCCCCTCTTTACTTTCAAAGCCAATATGTCCATTCATCGCCTCGGCAAGTTGTTTGCAAATAGCTAAGCCGATACCCGATCCTTCTGTGGGAGTGTTTTCTGCGCCAAGCCGTTGAAAAGGCTGAAAAACATATAGTTGATGCGACTGGGAAATGCCTGCGCCACTGTCACTGACAATGATTCGAACCATGCTACCAAGCTGCTGATAGCTCAAAGCAACATACCCCCCCGAGCTGGCGTATTTCACAGCATTGGAAACCAAGTTAAACAAAATTTGCCGCGTTCTCGTTTTGTCGGCAGTGATATTTATGGTTTCGTCACGCTCATGTTGAATGACCATGCCGTGGCTGGCAGCCAAGTCCCTCAGTGTGCCTTCTATCTCATTCACCAGCGGGGTCAGCGGAAAGGTTTCTTCTTTTAAGTCCAGCTGTCCTAGTTCGATATTGCTTAAATCGAGGGAATCATTAATTAGGCTGAGCAAATGTCGGCCGCTGCTTAAGATATGCCCAACCGGCTCTTTTTGAATCTCTTGCAGCGGGGATAAAGACCCCATTTCTAGCATTTGGGCAAACCCAATAATAGCATTCAGCGGCGTGCGTAATTCGTGGCTCATTTTGGCCAAGAAAAGCGATTTATTTTTATTAGCTTCTTCTGCTGCTTTGCAGGCAGAGACCAAGGCAATTTCTGTTTGTTTTTGTGCTGTAATGTCGGTATTTACACCGACCATACGGGTGGGTTTTCCATCGCTATCTTTGGCTACAATGGTGCCACGGCATAATATCCACTTATAGTCACCATTTTTGCAGCGCTGTCGAATTTGCACGGTGTAACGGGTGTTTTTTCCCGAAATATAATCGTCCAGCATTCTACGGGCCATATTAATATCGTCAGGATGGAGGCTTTTTAGCCACATATCAAAATCGATAAAAAAGTTATTATTGTCTGCATAACCCAATAGTTCTCTGTAAAGCGGCGAAAACTGCATCTGTTGGGTCTGGAGATTCCAATCCCAAATCCCATCGCCCGCGCCTTCTATCGCAAGGTTAAAGCGTTCTTCTGCAGTCCACTGCTCCGCCTCTGCTACCAAACGGCTATCAATACTTCGAACCGTCGCAATAACACGTTGCCCCTCGGGCATTTCAATCAGCCCTAGCCCCACATCAATCGAAATAGCTTGCCCGCTTTTAGTCATGCCACTTAATGCCACTCTGTTAGACATTTTCCGAATAGTAGGTGCTTCCAAATATTTAGTACGGTACTGGAGGTGTGCCGCACGGACAGAATAAGGTAGGAGCTTTTCAATAGAAGCACCTACCAGTTCATCGTACGGATAGCCAAAAAGGGTGACTGTTTGGTGGTTAATCCAGTGAATTACGCCTTCTTTATCAGAGATAACAACAGCATCTGATATAGATTCAAATACGGAGTATGGCATGTTTTTTGGTTCATTTCTTCTTCTGGATTTCTGCTTTTTTATTGAGGAATAGTTTGCCCAAACGAGGGCAAAAAACGCGATTCTATAACAAAAATTGGGGTGCGTTTTTTTGTTATAGAATTTTCCTAATATCATGTTTTTTTAGCCAAACCAGCAAAGCCTCTAGCGGCATGGGTTTGGCAATAAAATAGCCCTGTATTTGGTCGCACCCCAGCCCTCTGATTAAGTCAAGATCCGCTTGGGTTTCGACCCCCTCTGCCACGGTAGAAAGCTTAAGTTTGCGAGCCATATCAATGGTCGAAGCCAAAATGGCACGTCTGTCGGTGTTCTCGGCCGCACCCTGCACAAAGCTGCGATCTAGTTTTAGCTCACCAAATGGGATGCGCTGTAATTGTTCGATAGACGAATAGCCCGTGCCAAAATCATCAATAGAAAGCTTAAAGCCCTTTAATCTTAGCCGCGTCATCACATCTAACGAAGTAGCAATATCAGCCATAATGCCAGTTTCTGTAATTTCTAAAATTAGATTTTCTGCGACAAAATTGGTGGCTTGAATACTGGCCAAAATAAATTCGGGCAAGCGAATATCTGATAACCAATTGGCCGAGATATTCACCGCCAACATTATCGAGAAGCCTGCCGCGCTCATCTGCGCCCCACCAATTAAAGCCTTGGTAATCAGTACTTCAGAAAGCGTGGCAATCAGGCCATGCCGTTCTGCAATATCGATAAATACGCTAGGTGGAATCATATGGCCATTATGATTCCACCGCGCCAAGGCTTCTGCACCCACCACATTGAGCGTAATGGCATCCACTTTTGGCTGAAAGTGAACACTGAACTCATCTAATCGAATCCCTTCTTGGATGTCGTAGAGGGTAATGGTGTTAAGCGTCGCTTCTTCTATGCGGGGAGACGGGCAAGGCTGGATAAGCAAGGCCAGTAGTGAGGCTTGCGTCATGGGCTTTTTAAGCGACCCGTACAACGCTAGTCCTTTTGCGCGGGTCAGCTCGGCGGCGGTTTGCAGTAGCCGGTCATCCACCCCGCTGGCAAGAATAATCCCACCTTGGTAGCCCATCTTGGCTAGCCGTCTTAAAAACTCAATGCCATCCATGCCCGGCATGTCGAGGTCGCTAATAATCAAGTCAAACGCGCTGTCTAGGGCACTCAACTCTGCCAAGGCAACTTCGCCGCTGCCTACGGCTAGCACGTCCTGAATACCCAGCGCGGCCAACAACATACTACCTTGTCGGCGGGCTATGGGGTCGTCATCCACCATCAACACACGTCTTGGCAGCACGGAGACATGCGATGCAGCGACCACAGCAGGCAGTGACGGGGTGGCAAGATGGTGGGTAATGGCCTCAATATCACGAACGGCATAGTTCAGGTCGGTCAGCAGCATGGTGGCGGTATTGAGCCGCCCGCTCTGCGCCGCGCTTTCTAGGCTCTCAGCCAAATGGGCAAAGCGCATCGCCCCGACCATACGGGCAGAGGATTTGAGCCTGTGCATCATCAACGATAAACCATGGCCATCGCGGTGCGTCAATAGCCGCTGGCACGTTTGCAAATCAGCGTGAGCGGTGACGGTAAACAGGTCCACCAGTTCACGCGTTTGCGCCACCGGCACTTGGCCAATAATGCGGGCAAGATAGTTAGTGTCTAGCGTCGCGCCAAGGTTGTTGCTAGAGGGCTGGGGCGCGTCGGTAAAGGGCGTGACTGGCGATGACCTTGGCAACCATCGCGCCAGCAGGCGGCGTAAGTCGTCGAGCTCAATGGGTTTGGGCAGTGCGTCATCCATGCCCGCTGCACGGCAAGCGGCCAAGTCTTCGGGGTGGTTTAACGCGCTGACAGCAATAATCGGGACATAGCCCCCACTATCCCGCTCGGCGGCTCTAATGGCGCGGGTCAGTGCCAATCCATCCATATTGGGCATGTGCCGGTCGGCCAAAATCAGGTCATGCCCACCGGCTTGCCACTGCGCCAAGGCTTGTGTGCCATCGGTCGCCAAATCGGCATCAAAGCCCAATACATCTAGCTGCATCCGCAATACTGCACGGTTTGCGGGGTTGTCTTCGGCCACCAAAATACGCCGCCGCGTCCCTTCTTGACCGGCGGCAACCGTCAGGGACTTGGGCAATGTGGTGGGGGTGGCAATAAATTCGTCGGTGTCGATATGCTTGACCAGCGCGTTCATTTGGTCGCTGAGGACTTCGCCCCCATGACGTATCTCTTGGATTTGCTCAGCGATGTCGGCATCCAGCAGTGGATTGATCTGCAAAATTTGGGCGTGGCCAAGAATCGCATTCAGCGGAGTGCGGAGCTGGCCGGCCCAGTTGGCTAGCAGCTCAGTTTTGCGCCGATTGGCTTGCTCGGCGGCATCTTTTGCCCGTAGCAGGCTATCAATCACTTGCTGCTGAAGGTGTCGTACCCGTGCGGCTTCCAAAATCGTGGCGTAGGTTGCTGTAAGAGGAGAGAGAAAAGACTCTGTGCTGGCATCGTAGCCCCCCGCACGGTTCGCTAACGCCACGACACCGACTGTTACATTGGCATGAAGAACGGGGAGACCTATAAAGGCATTAAGGGGAGGATGTCCCTTCGGCAGCTTACCGCTGCGGGGATCATGGGTAGGGTCGTTGGCAATGACCACCTCACCTGTCCGTAATACGGCACCAAACAGTGTGTCGAGATTGCGAAACGCCATGCCTTTTTTTTGGGTGTCTTCATGAAGCTGGCGGGTGTGGGCATCCCCTTCTACATTAGAGAGGGCATGTGTTTTGAGGTAGGCTGTGCCATCTGGCTCGTAAAGGACTTCAGCAATAAAGCCATAAGCACTCTCTGTCAGCAATAGCATGGCATCAAGTAGCAAAGCAGAGGTCGAGGCGAGGTGATGTGTCAGCATAAAATGCTGTAGTGCGCGGCTGAGCGCATCTAGCAAGCGTGCTTGACGTTCTTGAGCTTCTTGTATTCGCTTTTGCTCAGTAATGTCGGTGCGAATAGATACATAAAGCTCGGGCAAACCATATTCATCCACAATAGGCAAAATGGAGCTTTGCACCCAATAAGCACTGCCATCTTTGTGCCGGTTTTGCACTTCACCATGCCAGCTTTGTCCGCTAGACAGCTTTTGCCACATCTCTTCGAACATCGACTGCGGATGGCGGCCCGACTTGATAAGACGGTGATTGTGGCCAATCAGTTCTTCTCGGCAATAGCCACTGGTCAGGCAAAACTTTTCGTTTACATCAATGATGCTGCCGTCTGGTGTGGTCACAGACACAATAGCGTGGGCATCCAGCGCACTTCTCAAGCTTTTAAGCTGATTCCATGCTAGCCGCCGCTGGCTATAGGCCGCATCAAACAAGCGAAATTGCTTGGCTTGCGCCATCGTGGCTGCAACCAGTAAGCGTGCATCAACCGGCTTAAGCAAAAATGCTTCGCCACCGGCATGACGTGCGGCCAATTGCATCTCGATCGTATCGGTTGCGGACAGATAAACCACTGGTAGACGCGCAAAACGCTTATCTCGGCGCAGCGAGGTGGCGATATCGATGCCGAGGCCACCGAGCTGTGCGGCCTCAAGTACGCAGACCTCGGGAGAAAAGTGCGCCAAGCATGCCCGTGCGGCGGCTTGGGTTTCGACCACCTGTACCGAAAAACCTGCAGCTTGTAATGCCGCCAAGGCGGCTGAGGGCTGTTCCTCAGCGGTTTCTACCAGCAAAACACGGTAGGGGGTGCGGGGTATCCATGCTAATCCTGCTAGCGCGGTAATCAGCCGAGGCACATCCAAAGGCGTGTCCAGCAGCAGGCTTGCACCGACCCGTCTTGCGGCGACTTGAACTTCAAAATCATCGGTATCCACCACGGCGACCAGCGTCGCTCCCGCCAAAGCCAGCGGCGGTTGAGCAGCAAGACCTGTCGCACTGGCCAGCAAGACGGTGTGGATGGGGTCGGGGAGGTGTCGGGTCTCCGTCCAATTTGCTACGTGGTTCGTTGCAAATCCCAGCAGATGTAGTGTCCGCAGCAGCTTTACGCTACCCGCAAAGTGCTCACCCACCACGGCAAAAGTCCAGCTACTGGGGCTAGGCGGGAGAATGTCTTGGTTGAGGGGTTCAATGAGGTGCGCTTCAAGAAACAGCTCGGCCAGCTCGTGAACGGCGGCCAGGACGGGCTCTAGCCGCTCTTGAGGCGGGGTATCCCGCAAAAATTCGCCTAAAATTTTGACCAGCGTATCCGCCCGCCCCACGGCCTCAAGGTGGGCCAGCCGCTTGGCCTCATCAGCGCATTGCTTTACCACATAGATAAGCTGTGCGCCGTGCACACGGTTCCAGCCGCTTGCTTCTATTTTATCGATGGCATCGCCCAGTTGGCGTGCCAGTACTTGTCGTTTTTCCGTCATGATAGATTCGCTTTCATGCCGCTATTTTTCTGGTGAGATGCTCAACGACGGCGCGTAAGACAGGAAAGGGAATCGGCTTGGGATACACCGGCACGCCGAGGGGCAACCCGCCATGGGCTTGAATGGCTTCCATGGTTAGGGCAGTCACCACGATAACCCGCCCCCGAATGGCCGCCACTTGGTTTTTTAAGCTGCGAATCATTTTGAAGCCATCCATTTCTGGCATGGCAAGGTCGGCAATGATGAGGTCTGGCCGATGCCGCCCAATGAGTAGCAGCCCTTCAAAGCCATCATTTGCCATCAACAGCTGAACAGGGAGCCCCCATTCGGAAAACTGCCGGCGATACAGGGCTTGCTGCACGGGGTCATCTTCAACCACCAAGACCTTAAAAGGCTCAGGGGCGGGCTCGGTACTACAGACCACTTGCTGGCGCATTTGAATCGCGTCAATCGCCTCAATAGGGATGCGTCGATGCCCTCCTGCGGTTTTCCACGCAGGTAAGATGCCCGTTTCTACCCATGATTGGATGGTAGACAGCGCAACCCCCAAACGAGAAGCCGCCTCACGAGTGGAAAGAAAGTCTTGTTTTGGTAGGGAAAGGCAGCGGTTCATCCGTCTCTCGGTTGTCTCGATAAGGAGCCAAATAGGCATGAGGCGTTTACGATATACTTAATTTGACATTTTAAGTTTGCTAAAAATGGTATTTGTCATGCGAAAAAGAATAGCAGCATTCGTCATTTTCGTCATTGTTGCTGCCCAGCCAACAGCAGGGGGTTCATGACCACGGGGGGGCGCTAACACCCTATTTTTTTTACCTGATGGTATAGTTTATTTTGTCTAGTCCGAATCAAAAAACGCATAGTGTTTTCATTCACTATGCGTTTTGGCTTTTTTGGGAGTGGTAAAATTTCAGCGTAACATGTTGATTTTTATGGATATACCCTCAAAATAAAACGCTGGGTAGCCACCGCCCCCTAAATGGGCGAGGAATATACTTGAGCATTTTCTGTACCAGCTCAAGGCAGACTCTGCGGCCTTGTGGAGGGGATACGGCAACCCGGTCACCCCCCCTTTCTACCCTGCTAATAAAATCCAAAATGCGCCGCTTCCAGTGCCATCAACGAAGCTGATCCCGCCCGCAGCGTCACCAGTAAGCTGTGTACCTCGGGAAAAAGCCGCGCAAAGTAAAACTGCGCAGTGGCCAGCTTGGCATCGTAAAAGGCAGTATCGCCGCCCGCTGCCCGTTTTTCCAGCGCGACTTTACTCATCCACGCCCAGAAAAAGCCGTAGGTAAGATGTCCCAGCAGCCGCAAATAATCAGTAGCCGCTGCCCCTGCTTCGTCCCTATTCACCATGGCCTGCATCCCGATGTGCAGGGTGACTTCGCCCACGTCGGTCAGAAGCTGGGTCAGCGCGTCAACCATCGGCCTTAGCGTCGTATTGCCCGCGTTGGCTTGGCAGAATTTGTGTATCAGCTTGGTAAACGCCCGCAGCTTCTGCCCTTGGTCGAGCAGCACCTTGCGCCCCAACAAATCCAAGGCCTGAATACCATTGGTGCCCTCGTAGATTTGCGAGATGCGGCAGTCGCGCACCAGCTGTTCCATGCCCCATTCGCGGATAAAGCCATGTCCGCCGAAGACCTGCATCCCAAGGTGGGTGGCGGTGTAGCCGTTGTCGGTCATAAAGGCTTTGGCCACCGGTGTCAGCAAGGCGACAAAATCCGCCGCCTGTTGGCGGGCTTGGGCATCGGTGGATTTGGCTTCGATGTCGAGTTGCAAGGCCAGCCACGCCGAAAACGCCCGCCCTGCCTCGGTATAGGCTTTTTGGGTCAGCAACATGCGGCGCACATCGGGGTGGACAATAATCGGGTCAGCCGCAAGGTCGGGGGCTTTGCTGCCGGTTAAAGACCGCATTTGCAGCCGTTCTTTGGCATAGCTTAACGCCCCTTGGAATGCCGCCTCGCCCAGCCCCAAGCCCTGCATCCCACAAGCCAAGCGGGCGGTATTCATCATGGTAAACATACAGCCCAAGCCTTTATTGGCCTCGCCCACCAGATAGCCTTGGGCTTGGTCAAAGTTGAGCACGGCAGTAGCGTTGGCCTTGATGCCCATTTTGTGCTCCAACGCCCCGCAACTCACGGCATTGCGCCGCCCCACGCTACCGTCCACGTTGGGTAAAAACTTGGGGACAAGGAACAGCGAGATACCCTTGACCCCCTCGGGGGCATCCGGCAGCCGTGCCAAAACCAAATGCAGGATGTTGTCGCTGAGGTCGTGCTCGCCCGCCGAGATGAAAATTTTGGTGCCGGTGAGGGTGTAGCTGCCATCGGGCTGGGGATGGGCGCGGGTTTTAATCAGCCCAAGGTCGGTGCCGCAATGGGGCTCGGTCAGGCACATCGTCCCCATCCAGCGCCCCGCCACCAGTGGCGGCAAATAGGTGGCTTTTTGGGCAGGAGAGCCGTGGGCATGGAGGGCGGCATACACCCCATGCGCCAAGGCGGGGTACATCGACCACGCCACATTGCTGCTGCACAGCATTTCCATCACCGGAAACACCAGCGTTTTCGGCATCCCTTGCCCCCCAAATGCGGGGTCGCAATCCAGCGCAGGAAAGCCCAATTCACAATAGGCGTGATAGGCGGCCTTAAAGCCCGCTGGGGTGGTCACGCTGCGGTCGGCAGGGTGATAGGTACAGCCAGCTTCATCTGCGGCACGGTTCAGCGGGGCGACTTCGTACTGGCAAAAATCTGCCGCCGCTTGCAGGTAAGCCGCCAAGACATCTTGGGTGGCCTCCTCGTAGCTGGAGAAGGTTGATAGCACGGTTTGCACCTGAATGACTTCATTCAGCACAAAATCAAAATCACGGAGGGGGGCGGTATAAGCGGGCATGACAAGTCTCCCAAAACGGGTAAGGGGAAGGCGAGGGTGGTGCAAGGTTGTACCCTCACCAAGCAGCGCAGCTGTGTGCGATAACCACAAATGTAACGGGGAGGTTACCGGTCGGCAAGCATTGCAAACAATCGTTTCAATGCGAGCCATGCCGTGTGCGTCGTGTTTTTTGGTCGGTTTTGGGGATGTCATGCCGAAAATTGTAGGGAGAGTGACCCGCAGCAGTGGGGGAAGGGGTCAAGTTATTGCATAATGGTGGGTAGTTTTCATCTCGATTTTTTATTAGGTCGGTGTAACACGACCCCAGTAATAACCCCGCACTGCCAGTTCCAAAAACGGGGAGATCTGCTCAACACAAGGATAGACCATCATGGCTGATTACGATGAAGCAGCAGAAACCAATGCGTTTGGCTTGTCGATGCAAGAAAACGAAGATGGCAAACTGCTTCTAACCTTTGCGCCCAATGACTTGCGCTTTAAAATCGACCCCGAAGGCCTGCGGCGCATAGCGACCGAACAAGGGCATGGCATGCTGTGCTTTGACGAAAAAGCCCTGCTCAACGCCGCCCGCTCTGTGCAGAAAAATGAACCTTTTTTTGGCTCGATTGCTACCCGCCTAGATGCTGAGTATCACGTTGTAATTTCCTCCGACCGGCTGATAGCACAAATCGAAATCCACCCGCCTTTTGGCGGCAAGGCACTTAACCTAGACGATGCGTTTAAGGCGGTTGCCGATGCCCGTATTTCGTTTGGCTTAGACAAAGCCAAAGTGGTCTTGGCCATGAATAGCGAGCTTGGCCGCCCCGTTGAAATTGCCAAGGGTGTGGCGGCGATTATTGGGCGCGACACCCGCTTTGAACCGCTGGTCGATGTCAACCGCGAGCGGGTCCCCCGTGAAAAAGAAGATGGGCGGGTCGATTGGCGTGATTTGGGCGACATCCCTATCGTCAACCCTGGCGACCCTGTGATGCGCCGCTACCCGCCAGAAAAAGGCGTGATTGGCCGCGACATCTACGGCAACACCGTCCATACCGTCGATGGCAAATTTGTCGATTACCCACACAAACTCGAAGGGGTGGAGCGTGACCCGCACGATGCCACCTTGTTACGCGCCGCGATTGTGGGGCAACCCGTTTTGCTGCGGGATTCAGTCAAGGTCGAGCCCATCATTAAAATGCCTGGGGTCAATATCAGCTCCGGCAATGTGACCTTTGTGGGCAGCGTCATTATTAACGGTGATGTGCAAGCAGGGATGCACATTAAAGTGGATGGCGATGTCACCGTCGATGGTACGGTAGAAGCCGCGACCATCGAAGCAGGCGGCAGCATTATCGTAAAAGGCGGCATTGTCGGGCAGGGTGGCGGTAAGCAGCGCGACAGTGCCCCCTCGGCGGCCACCCCCAGCCTGCACGCCAAAGCCGACATCCGTGCCAAATACGCCGAAAATGCCGTGCTGATTGCCGAAAAATCGGTGTTTATTGAAGAAGCGGTGATTGAGTGTGACATTACCGCCCTAGAGTACGTCACCATCGGCACAAAAGGGCGGCGCAAAGGCTACATTATGGGGGGGCGTGTTCGCGCCACCTTGGGCATCAAAGCCGAGTTTTTGGGCGGACCAGGTAGCCGCCAAGCGCGGGTGATGGTCGGGGTGAATCCCTTGCTGCAACAGCGCATCGAAGAGAAGAAACAGCGCATTGCTGCCCTCGTAAAAGAAGAAGCGGACTTGAAAAAGCTGATTCAATTCCTCGCTGACAAGCCCGACCGCCAAGATACCATGCAAAAAGCAGAAAATACCCTGCGCCGTATCCAAGACAGCCGCGCCGATACCTTTGTCGAAGAGCGTGCCCTGACCGTCGATGCCGAATTGGCCGAGCACGCCAAGGTGGAAATTGGCGTGCGCGTTCATGCCGGCTCAACAGTGAATGTAGGTAAAGCGTCCATGTTTATCCCTGAAGACACCAGCTTTGGGGTGTTCCGCCTAGACCAAAATCAAGTGGTATTTAGCCGTGCCTAAAGCCTGTTCCTGCCCCATGTTACGCGACATGGGGCAGGCTCCCCTGCTTTACTTACCCAACGTTCTTTAAAGGTCAAAAAACAGCGAATGCCCCCTGTTGATACACACCGCTCGGTTTCCTCGTTCCTATTTATTATCTGCGTTTTTTTGCTGTCTAGCGTGCTGGGTGGCATCTTTATCTGGCAGGCAGAGCAAGACCGCCTCGCGGCCGAGCGTGCACGGGTTGCAGACTTAGTAAACAATCACGCAGCTACGCTGCAAACCCACATTGACCGCTCATTGTCCGCCACTTACGCCTTGGCGGCTTTGGTGCGTCAAGCCCACGGTAGCCCCCCCGAATTTGACGATATCGCACGGCAAATGCTGCCCTTTTACCCTGGTGTTTCCTCGCTATCACTAGCCCCTAAAGGCGTAGTGCAGCAGGTGTTTCCACATCAGGACAATACTAAGGCGCTGGGGCTAGACCTCTTCAAAGACCCGATTCAAAACCGTGAGGCTATGTTATCGCGGGAAAGCGGCAAGCTCACCTTGGCTGGGCCGCTCACCCTTATGCAGGGGCATTTGGGAGTGGTGGGGCGGTTGCCTATTTTTATGGATGACCGCAAAGGCGTACCTGTCTTTTGGGGTTTCTCCATGGTGGTGATGCGTTTTCCTGACATGCTGACCCCCGTGCAACTTCCCAAACTGGTTGAGCGTGGGTTCGACTACACCTTGTGGCGGCAAATTCCCGGTAGCAAAGGCCGACAGATGATTACCACCTCATCCGTACAGCCCTTACTAGAGCCCGTTGAGCGGCACTTTGACGTCCTCAACGGCACATGGGTGCTGAGCGTCGCCCCCACCCAAGGCTGGGGGGCCCCACTGGGTTTATTACTGAGAATTATGGCCTGCCTTATCTGCAGCACGGCCTTGGCTTCATTGGTGTATCTGCTGCTGGCACAACGCAGACGGCAGGCTGAGCTCGCCCGCCGCAACGCCGAGGCACACACCTACCAAACCGAGCTGGCTCGCGCCCAAGCCGCTGCCCATATGGGGAGCTGGCTACTTGACGTGCCCACAGGCTTGGTGCGGTGCTCCGCAGAAATCTATCGGATTTTTGGGTTGGTGCAAGATTCGCCGGTCAGCAGTGCCACGTTTTACAGCTATGTCCACCCCGACGACCACCAAATCGTCCGCGCCGCATGGAAATCGGCACTTAATGGCACGCGCTATGACGTGGAATACCGCATTGTCATCAACCAGCAAACCCGTTGGCTGCACAACCAAGCACGGCTATCCTACGCCCCCAATGGAAACTTGACCCAAGCAGCAGGGATTTTGCAGGACATTACCCTACGCAAAGAGGCCGAAGCCCAAATTTTGGCGACGCAAAGCAAGCTGCAAGCCACGTTCGATGCCATCCCCGATTTGCTGTTTGAGCTGGACGTGATGGGCTATTACCACGATGCTCATGCCCCGCATAATGACTTGCCGCTATTGTCCACGGCAGATCTGGTGGGCAAACGGGTGCAAGACGTGCTGCCGGCCGAATCTGCCGAAATCATCTTGGCCGCGCTACAAGAAGCCCAAGCCACGGGGCAGTCTAATGGCAAGCAATACGCCATTTCGCTGCCGCAGGGCGCGATGTGGTTTGAGCTATCGGTATCGCGCAAAGCCACCGACCATGATATTCCTGCGCGATTTATTGTGCTGTCGCGGGATATCTCGGAGCGAAAACGCACCGAGGCTATCCTCCAAAGCCGCACCCAAGAACTAGCCTTGCACAACCAAGTGTTGCAGCAAGTCAGCCAAGGGCTGCCCCTGCGCCAAATCCTAGAAACCTTGGTGCTGGAAGTCGAAAGCCAGCATACCGACGTGCGCTGTGCTATTTCCTTGCTAGACGATGCCGGTACCCACCTCAACCACGGTGCAGGGCCTAGTCTGCCGGACTTCTACAACCAAGCCATCAATGGGCTAACCGTGGGCGAGGGCGAAGGGTCGTGCGGCACGGCGGCCTATCGTGGCAAGCGGATGATTGTTGAAGACATCGAAATCCACCCCTACTGGGAGCCCTTTCGAGCTTTGGCCTATCGGGTGGGGCTACGCGCCTGCTGGTCGCAACCGATTCTGAATAGCGAAGGACGGGTGCTGGGGGTTTTCGCGCTCTACCACGCCATCCCTGCACGCCCATCAGACACCGATATCGCCCAAATTGAAAGCTATGCCAAGCTGGCCGAGCTGGCGATTGAACGCCGCCAAGCCGAAAAAAATCTGCGGATTGCCGCTGTGGCTTTTGAAACCCAAGAGGGCATTTTTGTCACCGATGCCCGCTATATTATTTTGCGGGTCAATCAAGCTTTTACCACCATCACCGGCTATACCACCGAAGAAGCCGTTGGGCAAACCATGTATCTGCCTGGCAGCGACCGCAATAACGCCTCTTTTTACGATGAAATGTGGACGCATATCCACGATACCGGCTCGTGGCAAGGGGAATTGTGGAATCGACGTAAAAATGGCGAGCTCTACCGCGAATGGCTCACCATGACGGCGGTGACCGGTGACGATGAAACCGTCAGCCACTATGTGGGCACGCTGACCGATGTCACCCAGCGTAAAGCCGCCGAAGAACAAATCAAGCAACTGGCCTATTACGACCCCCTGACCCGCTTGCCTAACCGCCGCTTACTACTGGATCGTCTACGGCGGCGGATTGCCTCGGGTGGCCGATCGCCAAGGCAAGGAGCCTTGTTCTTTATTGATCTCGATAACTTCAAAACCTTGAACGATAGCATGGGGCATGATGTTGGCGATGTGCTCTTGCGTCAGGTCGGTGAACGGCTGCTGGCCAGTGTGCGCGAAACCGATACGGTGGCACGACTGGGGGGCGATGAATTTGTGGTGATGCTAGACGACCTCGGCGAAGCTGCCGATGTGGCCGCGAAACAAGCTAAAAAAATCGGTGAAAAAATCCTCACCGACCTGAACCAGCCCTATCGCTTGGTGGGGATGGAGCACCATAGCACGCCCAGTATCGGCATTACCCTGTTTAGCGGCGCGGATCAAACGGTTGAGCAGTTGCTGAAGCAATCCGACTTTGCGATGTATCAAGCCAAGGCGGCAGGACGCAATGGGCTGTGCTTTTTTGACGCGGCGATGCAAATCACCGAGCAAGCAGACACGCGACTAGAAGAAGAACTGCGCCAAGCCCTTGAAGAGGGACAACTGCGGCTACATTACCAGCCGCAAGTGGATGAGCAAGGTAAGATGACCGGTGCCGAGGTTTTGGTGCGCTGGCAGCACCCCCTGCGCGGCTTAATTTACCCTAACGAATTTATCCCCCAAGCCAAAGAAACAGGGCTGATTCTCAAAATTGACCAGTGGGTGTTAGAGGCTGCGTGTGCGCAGCTTGTGCTCTGGGCAGCGCAAACCGAGATGGTACACCTGACTTTGGCGGTCAATATCAGCTCCCGCGAGTTTAGGCAGCCGAACTTTGTTAGCGCAGTGCAAGCCATTCTGCGAGACACGGGTGCCGACCCAAGCAAGCTGAAGCTCGAAGTCACCGAAAGCGTTCTGCAAGGTGATTTGCCCGATATTATTGCCAAAATGACCGCTCTCCGTGCCGAGGGCGTGCGCTTTTCACTGGATGACTTTGGGACGGGGTATGCCGTCCTGCCTGACCTCAATACCCTACCTTTAGACCAGCTCAAAATTGGTGAAAGCTTTGTTGCCGATATTTTGACCTCGCCGAATGGTGCGGCGGTTGCCCGAACGTTGATTGCCTTGGGACAAAACTTGGGGCTAGAGGTGATTGCAGAAGGGGTTGAGACCGAAGAGCAGTACGCTTTCCTTGCTGATTTAGGTTGCCGCGCGTTCCAAGGCTATTTGTTTGGCCAGCCGGATGGTGTGGGGGCTTTGCAGGCTGCCGTACAACGCGAAATTTAACCTCTCAGCACAAGGTTTTTCATGACCAAGACCCAAGTCAAATGGGGGGTGATTGCCTTTGCCCTCCTTGTTTTTGCTGGCATTAAGTTTTTTGCGATTTCCTATTTTCTTAACAAAAACGACGCGCCCACGGTGATGCACCACTGCGGCGACCTTAGCCAGCCCTGCACACTTTCCCCCCAGCTTCGCGTCCAATTTGCCGAGCCTCCCCGCCACGGCCAGCCTTTTTTGGTAAGGGTAGACAGTACAGGGTCTTTGCCTCCTGTCGGTGAGTTTTCGATGGCGGACATGGAAATGGGCATGGCACGGTTTACTTTTACCGCCACCACGCCCCCGCACTGGGAAGCCAAAATCATGTTGCCCGTGTGTGTCACTGGTCGCCAAGACTGGTTGATGGTGTTGATCGTGGACGGGAAGCGGCTGCAGATTCCTTTTACAGCGCATTAAGCTTCAGCCCGATGGGGTCTCAATTACCCTCCCGATGTCGGGTTGAAACCCGACCTACAGCGGGTGTGGTAATGCGCATGTTGCACCTTTCAAAGTCGGTTCACCGCTGCCTCGCCGCGCCTGATTCATGCACAAAAAAACCGCCGCACTGAGGGTCAACTCAGGCGGCGGTTTTTTTGTGGCACGTCAGGGGGGGGTAGCCCCCTGATGCAATCAGCAGCTTACGCTTGGTCAGCGATAGCTTGTTTGACTTGTTCCAGGCCAGAGGGGTCGTCCAGTGTGGTCAGGTCGCCAGGGTCGCGGCCTTCGGCAATTGCTTGAATGGAGCGGCGCAGCACCTTGCCTGAGCGGGTTTTGGGCAGTTGCAGCACAAAATGGACTTGCGAAGGGTTGGCAATCGCGCCCAGCTCTTTGCCCACCATGGCAATCACTTCACGCGCCAGTCTTTCTTTGGCTTCGGGCGAGGCAGACAAAATAGCGGGGTCTTTGACCACGGCAAACGCCATCGGCACTTGACCCTTCAGCGAATCGGCCACCCCGACCACGGCGCATTCGGCGATGGCATCGTGGACGTTGACCGCTTCTTCGATTTCACGCGTGCCTAAGCGGTGGCCGGCCACGTTAATCACGTCATCGGTACGCCCAAGGATAAAGTAGTAGCCGTCTTCGTCTTTTACGCCCCAGTCAAACGAGGAATAAACCTGCTGCCCCTTGAAGCCGGTGAAGTAGGTGCTGACAAAGCGTTCGTCTTGCTTCCAGATGGTGGACAAGCAGCCCGGTGGCAGCGGCGGCACAACGGCCAGCACGCCTTTTTCGCCGGTCGCCACTTCTTCGCCGGTGTTTTCGTTCAGCAGCTTGAGGTTAAAGCCGTAGGTTGGGAAGGACGGGCTGCCAAATTTAACCGGGGTGTCTTCAATCCCTGGCATGGCAGACAACATCGGCCAGCCGGTTTCGGTTTGCCAGTAGTTGTCGATAATCGGCACGCCGAGTTCGCGGGAAATCCAGCTGGCGGTCGGTTCGTCCAGCGGCTCGCCTGCCAAGAATAGGTAGCGCAGGGAGGAAATGTCGTATTTCTTCATCCATGCGGGGTCTTGCTTTTTCAGCACGCGCACGGCTGTCGGCGCACTAAACATTACGCTGACTTTGTATTTTTCGACGATTTGCCACCAGATGCCTGCGTCAGGGCGGGTCGGTAGCCCTTCGTAGACAATGGTTGCCATGCCGGCAATCAGCGGGCCATAGACGATGTAGGAGTGCCCCACCACCCAGCCGATGTCGGAGGTGGAGAAGTAGGCTTCGCCGGGTACGCCGCTGTAGATGTGCTTCATGGAGGCGGCGAGGGCAACGGCATAGCCGCCGGTATCACGCTGCACGCCCTTGGGCTTGCCGGTGGTGCCAGAGGTATAGAGGATGTAGCTCGGGTGATTGGATTCGACCCATTCGCACGGTACGTTGGCATCAAGGTGCTGGGCGCGTTGCTCGGCGTAGTCCACATCACGGCCAGCAACCCGCACCATATCGGGGTCTAGGTTGCGGTTCACAATCAGCACGGTGGCGGGGGGGTGTTCGGCGCAGGAGAGGGCTTCATCGACCAAGTGTTTGTAGGGGATGATTTTGCCGCCGCGCATCCCAGCATCGGCGGTGACCATCACTTTGGGCTGGGCATCGTCAATACGGGTGGCGAGGCTGTGGGCAGCAAAGCCACCAAACACGACCGAGTGAATCGCACCCAAACGCACGGTGGCCAACATGGCGAAGATGGCTTCGGCAATCATCGGCATGTAAATCAGCACGCGGTCGCCTTTGCCTACGCCTTGGGCTTGCAGCACGGCAGCGAAGCGGTTGACCTCGCGGTGGAGCTCGGCAAAGGTGTAGGTGACTTCGGTATTGGTTTCGGTGGAAATGTAAATCAGGGCGTTTTTGTCGCCATGCTCGGCCAAATGGCGGTCTACCGCGTTATGGCACAGGTTGGTTTCGCCGCCCACAAACCAGTCGCGGAACGGGGGATTGTCAAAGCGCAGCACCTGTTCAAACGGCTTGTGCCAGTCGATATATTCGGCTTGCTCTGCCCAGAAGGCTTCAGGTTGTTCGATAGAACGCTGATGGAATGCGAGGTAATTACCTGCCATTTGTCTCTCTCCGGCACACATACAAAATGGGGAATATAAAAGGTCGCCACATCGGGTTGTTTTTATGGGGTGGCTGACCCGTGTTCAACCAAGCAGTTGCTTGATAACCGATTACATTACCGCTTCACGCCGAGAGGGTCAACGGCAATCAAAAATCCTTACCCGACCGCCAAATTGAAAACACAATCCACAGACTATTGAGCAAGGCCAGCATAAAGCCCAAAAAGCCAAACAGCGGTAAACCAAACAGTTTGGGGCCGGCATTAACCGTCATCACAATCGACGAGCCGATAATCAAACAGCCGGTCACAATGCCCAGCGTCAGGCGGTTCGCGCTCTTGTCGAGTTGCTGGCCAAAGTGGTCAAGCCGCTTTACGTCGATGTCGATGCGGAACTTGCCGCGCTTCACTTCGCTGGCAAAGCGGGCGATGCCACGCGGCATATTGCCCAACATCCCCAACAGCTCCAGCACGCTGACCCGCCCTTTGTGCAGCAGATTGGCGGGCTTGTAGCGGTCTAGGATGATTTGCCGCACAAACGGGGTGAGGTGCGCCACCATCTGGAAATGCGGGTCAATTTGGCGGGCAAAGCCTTCTAGGGTAATCAGGGCTTTGAACAACATGCTTAAATCAGACGGCAACATAATGGCGTGGTCGCGCATCAAGCCCATCACGTCGTTAATCAGTTGCGCCATATTCAGGTCTTTGACCTGCACATGTTCGTACTGAAACAAAAATTCGCCGATGTCTGCCGCCAGCCGGTCTTCGTCCACTTGGGCACTGCCGGTCCATTCAATCAGCACGTCGAGCAGGCCTTTTTCGCTGCGGCGCGACAAGGCGGCGAGTAAATCCACCAGCTCATCCCGCCGCGCAGGGGACAGCCGTCCCACCATGCCAAAATCGACAAACACGATGCGGTTTTCTGCGGCAAAAAACACATTGCCAGGGTGCGGGTCGGCGTGGAAAAAGCCATCCAGCAAAATCATTTTCAGCACCGCATCGGCCCCGCGTGCCGCCAGCAGTTTGCGGTCTAGCCCTGCGGCATCGGCAAGGTCGAGCCGACTGGCGGGAATGCCCTCGACAAAGTCTTGCACGTTGACCAGCGGGTTGGTGTAGTCCCAGTGGACTTTGGGGACGCGGACATGGGGGTCGTTGGCGAAGTGCTCAGCGAAGCGGTCCATATTGCGGGCTTCGGCGGCAAGGTCGAGTTCGCGGCGCAGGGAGCGGGCAAATTGTTCGATGATGTCGCTGGGCTGATAGCGGCGGGTGTCGGGGAACTCCAAGGCCAGCAAATAGGCGATGTGCGACAAAATCCGTAAGTCGGCCTCGATTTTGTCTTCGATGCCCGGGCGGCGCACTTTGACCGCCACCACGGTGCCATCGGTCAGCACCGCGCGGTGTACTTGGGCAATCGAGGCACTGCCAATCGGCACAAAATCAAACTCAGCAAACACGGCTTCGGGCGGCGCACCCAGTATTTTGGCCAACCACGGCAGCAAATCACGCTCGGCGAGGGGCGGCACGTCGCTTTGCAGTTTTTCGAATTCGGTAATCCATTCGGGGGTAAACACGTCCACCCGCGTGGCTAGAATTTGCCCCAGCTTGATAAACGTGGGACCGAGTTCCTCAAACGCCTGCCGCACCCGCACCGGTGTCGGAATGTGCTGCTCTGGGGTGGGTAGCGGCATTTTCAGCCACTCGGTGGCGCGTTCTACGGCCTTGGGCAGCCTGAGCCGCTGGGCAAATTCTCCCAAGCCATGACGGATAAGCACCGCCGAAATTTGGCGCAGACGGGGCAGGTCGCGCATTGCAAGCAGGGTTTCTTTAAGCATAGTCAGGCGGTCGGTCAGGGGCGTTGGGCACGAAGCGTCAGCGGGGGGTGGGGAAGGGCTTATCTTAACGCGGTTTGGGGCGGGGGGCGGGGGGCTTGGCAGGGCGCGTGGGCAAAAAAATACCCCCGAGGTGGGGGTGTGGGCGGGGGCTTGTTACAGCCTTGGCGTAGAAAACCGCAGGTCTAGGTCTTTGGCCAATGCCCAGCCGGCGGCCTCTAGCATCACGGCAGAAAGGCTGGGCGCGACGATTTGCCCTAAAAATGGGACAAATTTAGACAACTCTTTGGTCATTGTTTTGATGGGCTGTTGCAGCATGGTGTTTTTCATCGTGGCGATGGCTAGCGTTTTGGCCGCCTCTTCGCTGAGATTGCCCCCAAAAACTGCGCATAGGCTCATGGTCATGGAGGTCATGGCCACCATGTCCGTGGCAATCCCCAGACCTGGCACCGGCACGGCATTACCCGCCGCTGCACCGGCTGCATGGGCGTGAATAATGAGGTGGCACTTTTTTTGTTGTTGTTCGGTCATGGGGGCTTTCTGCGGCTTTTATGTTTATTTTGGAGGGGGGAAATATGGGTTTTCCCCTCCATTTGGAACGATACATTGGGCTTGGGTTATTTGATTTGCTTGCCATTTTCTGTAAGCACAACGCCGTTAAAAACATAGACGTGTTTTTCTTTGCTAGCCTTTCTTTGCGCCGCTTTAGATTCCCCCTCCCCCTGATACCCTGACATTTTTACCGAAATAGAATCGTAATTATTCTGGACGGTGAAGATATCAGTACACGTTCCAAATGCAGAAGTGGCTTTCGCACCAGAAGCTGAAATGCTGACAAAGTACAGCTGAACTGGACATGCCATCCCGCCAGTGTCTTGAATCAGAACGAGGTCTCTATTGTCAACTTGATAGGTGCCAATTACGCTCAGGGAAGCATTACCTTGAATTTCTGGATTAAATGGGCGGTTTTTAAACAAAAGCATACCTTGGCTATTGATTTTTAACGACCCAAAACGGGTGGGAATGTCCTCTGCCATTGTGGTTGCAGAAAAAAACAGTGCGGCTGTTGCTAGCAAAAGAAGCTTGAACATGTATTTCTCCTTATTAAATCACTTGACCGGTTTAATACTATCCTCAATCACAAACCTAACTTCTACCCGCCGATTTTTTGCACTTTCTGGTGAGATACCTTGAATTGGATGGGAGTCACCATAACCTGCAACTACAATTCTATTCGCATTTTCTGTGCTCAACTTGCCAATGAGCATTTTTCTAGCCTCACGGGCACGAGCCGCTGACAGCGTAAAATTGTCATCATAAACCGTGCAGTAACGTGCAAAATCTGTCACAGGGTGGGAAACGGGAATGTTTTCCGTATGCCCTTCTACAAAAATCTGCCCCCCTTTAGCTTCCATTAGAAAATTAGCGACTTTTTCTTCTACATTTGAAAATGCAGCTTTAGCCTCTGGTGTAATGCACGCACTCCCTTTGCTAAATACATTATCCTTTAGGGTGATTTTTCCTGCGGACAAATCAAAGGACATGAGACCTTCAGCCCCTTTTTTCTCAACAGAGGTTTTTAGTTCCCCAAGCATAGCCTTAATTTTTTTCTGCTGGGCAACTGATCCCTGCTCCATTTCCTGCTTATGCTTTAGGTCCGAATATTGCTTTTGCAGTACAGACATGACCAAGAGAAGCATCACGACGGCCATCACCCCAGCCATCAAGTCAGAAATAGAAACCCACTCATTAGGCTTATCCTTCACGGCTCACATCCCCTGAAGAGTGGGAGGCTGACCTTGCGATTTTTGAGCTGAATTTTTTAATTTCTTCAGCCAAAGAGACAATCGCAGACTCCGTTTTTTTACTATTCGAGACAATGGATTCCACCATCTCTTTGTTTTCTTTTGTTCCTTCGGTGGTTGTGGTTTTTACTTGCTCAATTAAATCACGAATAGCGCATTCAGTCTTTGCTGAGTTTTCAGTGATTGTTTCGTAATGCTTGGTTAGGGATGCGACACGCTGACCATTTTCAGAAACGGCTTTAAGCCCAGAAACAATATCCCCTCGTAGAACATTGACAAGCCCCGTCATACTTTGAACTTGCTCATTTAATGTGTCACTGGTCACAATAAATTCGTTGTGAGCTTTGTTTTGAATTTCAACAGACTTTCCAATAGATTGCTCTACGGATCTCATTGTGTCGCCCACATTGGTCGAGAGCTTATCAACCGCGCGGCCAATCCCAGCTGTAGCTTCTCCTAAATTGGCTGAAATTTCGGTCAGGTTTTTACCAAACTCGCTGCTCATATTAGAAATGGTGTCTCCCAAATCTTCTTTTAGCGTATCTAGAACATCAGAAACATTGTCTCTAAATACATTAATTGCGCCATTTAGCTCTCCAGCGGAGATTCCCATTCGGCTAGCCGCTTCCGACATCTGTGTGGCAGATTTTTGGAGTGAGCTAATGTTTTCACTATTGGCATTAACAAATGATTCGATGGATTCTCTTGTTGCTTCACTGTGTTGCAGCTGAGATTCAAGCAAATTATTAGCAGAATCAATACGCCCTTTAATTTGATTGGAAATATTTGTTTTTTCTTCTAGAAGAGCGGTGTGCTTCTCAAGCTCCTCACGATTATGAGACATTTCTTTTTGTAACGATGCACTAAAATTAGAATCCATCACATTAATGGATTGAATTAGTGCGGTGTTTTGGGCTTCGAGTAAATACTTAAGGGAATCAATCCGCTCGTGACTTTGATTGGAAAGCTGAATTTTTTGTTCTAGCAAAGCTTTGTTTTGAGAAAGTACGGTTCGGTTAGACGACATTTCTTCTTGTAGTG
>OBMA010000188.1_pt1 | contig 32955 bp, 25 predicted proteins | sample 1539141 | NCBI WGS metagenome assembly OBMA01 (sample SAMEA3991484, study PRJEB22521) | metagenome | biome: anthropogenic terrestrial biome; feature: sewage plant; material: raw primary sludge | place: Sweden | collected 2012-09-26
GAACCACATTTTAGGAAGCGAAGCAATTCGTAGTATCATAACAGAATTGCTATTTTGACACCCACTTCATTATGATGTGTGTGAAAAAAACGGATGACCCCACATAACTGAGATCATCCGTTGAATAATGCATCATATCACAATATTAGTTCTTTCAATCACTTGCAGAAGTCGAAGATACCGTATCGATCAAACCTGTCGTGTCCGCAGCTGTTCCTGCATCAGTTGCAGTTCCTGCGTCTGTTCCGTCTGCTGCTAATGTATCTGTAGCAGAGGATTCTGTTGCAGTAATAATCGAGCTTTCTATCGCAGTCTCTGCTTCTGTACTGTCATCAGGGATTTCACCGTGAAGTATCTTAAGGATATAGACGATACGTTTATTGGCACGCTCGTAATACTGACGTCCCTCATCTGCGAGATCCGGATCATACGGCTGCGAAGAATAAGCCTGATGATATAACGTAACGGCCTGATTCATATTGTCCGCCGCGCTGTCGGCAAGATCCTCAATGCTTGAAAACTGTGATGGCACTTCTAATGCCGCCATCTTCTGCGTGGCATCATTTAGTCCGTCAAGCTGTAATAAGAGCTGGTCTCCTGCATCATCCGCATTCGGATCGATATTATTGATAGCGTCATTATACGAAGACACTTCGTCATAATATTCTTCCATAGAACTGTGGTATTCATCAAGTTTACTATCTTTCCCACAGCCTGACACCACAAATGTCAGAGCTAAAAACAATGTCAATATGAAAGATCTGCAACCAGCCGGTTTCTTAGCTTCACAGCACCTGTTATCTCGTGTTTTTCTTGTTATCTTCCATGAACTATTTATCATCTTGATATTCCGGAAATCCCTCATAATTTATTTTGTTCCAAAGATTCTGTCTCCGGCATCACCAAGTCCCGGGCAGATATATGCATTTTCATTAAGGCATCTGTCAACATGACCTACATAGATCTGAATATCAGGATGGGCTTCATGAAGTCTCTTGATTCCTTCCGGTGCAGCTATTATACACATAAACTTTATATTCTTGCCGCCGTGTTCCTTTATAAAATTGACCGCTTCAACACTTGAGCCGCCTGTAGCGAGCATAGGATCAAGAACTACTATCGTACGAAGCTCGATCGGCTTCGGAAGCTTGCAGTAATATTCGTGAGGCTCATGAGTATCAGGATCGCGGTAGAGTCCTATATGACCGACTTTCGCTGTAGGAACAAGAGCAAGCATTCCGCTTACCATTCCAAGACCGGCTCTAAGTATCGGAACTATAGCAAGTTTCTTGCCTGCGATTCTGGGAGATTTGCATTTCTCAATAGGAGTCTCGATCTCGACATCTTCAAGAGGGAGATCCCTGAGTGCTTCATATCCCATCAGGGTAGCTATCTCCTCAATGCAGCTTCTAAACTCATTTGTTCCTGTATTCTTATCTCTGATCTCCGTGATCTTATGCTGAATCAGCGGATGATCCATTATGTAAACTTTATCCATTCCTTCATACGGTTGAGACATGATATATTCCTCGCTTTCAAATTTTATGATGCAAGTGTCATAACACAAGTACTGCTTTGGATACTCACATCGTTTTATATATGCACCACTTTATCTATAGTAAATTTATTTATGTTTCAAGTCAACCCGTTGGGGTATCAAAAAATGTACCAAAAAAAGCGCGCTAATTTTGTATTGCATTTTACAGGCCATGTATATATAATCTTAACGATGCAAAAAACAGATATATCTAAGGAGGGAAAAATGGGCGAAAAACAAAAAGCGATATATGACGCCAGATCCCTTGGAAAGCCAAAGATGGCAATCCTCGGACTTCAGCACATGTTCGCGATGTTCGGTGCTACGATACTCGTACCGATCCTAGTTAACAATTATTTCCACGGTGAAGGTATTTCAATTCAGGTCACGTTATTCATGGCTGGTATGGGTACCCTGTTATTTCATTTTTGTTCTAAATTCAAAGTTCCTGCATTCCTTGGTTCATCCTTCGCATTTCTTGGAGGATTCGCAACAATAGCCGAGTTGAATACAGGAATTTTTTCTGGCATGACTTATGGTGAGAAGCTTCCATATGCCTGCGGAGGTATCGTTGTAGCAGGTCTTATCTATCTGGTTCTTGCCGGTATAATCAAGATTGCAGGTGTAGATAAGGTAATGAGATTTCTTCCTCCGGTCGTTACCGGTCCTATCATTATCTGTATAGGTCTGAGTCTTGCTCCTTCAGCGATCAATAATGCTTCTACATGCTGGCCGCTGGCGATCATCGCGCTCTCGATCGTAGTCATATTCAACATCTGGGGCAAAGGTATGTGGAAGATAATCCCTATACTTATGGGCGTAATCATCTCATATCTCGCTGCAATCGTATTCAATGCACTTGGATTCACAAATGCTGACGGATCCGCGATACTTAATTTTGCCGGTGCCAAGGCTGCATCTATAGTCGGTGTTCCGCCTTTCCAGCTTGCCAAATTCAACCTTACAGCTATCCTCGTCATGGCTCCTATATCTATAGCTACGATGATGGAACATATCGGAGATATATCTGCGATATCAGCAACAACAGGAAAGAATTTCATTAAAGATCCCGGTCTTGCAAGAACACTTACAGGCGACGGACTTGCAACAGCACTTGCCGGAATGTTCGGTGGTCCTGCAAATACGACATATGGTGAAAACACAGGCGTTCTTGAGCTCAGCCACGTGTATGACCCAAGAGTCGTACGTATCGCTGCATGTTACGCAGTTCTCCTCAGCTTCTTCCCTAAAGTCGCTGAACTTATCGGTTCTCTTCCATCAGCTATCATCGGCGGCATAAGCTTCATACTTTACGGAATGATATCTGCTATCGGTGTAAGAAATGTAGTCGAGAATAGAGTTGATTTCACAAAGTCACGTAACCTTATAATCGCAGCAGTCATCCTTGTTTCAGGTCTTGGCTTCTCAGACGGACTCACATTTACAATCTGCGGAACATCGATAACTCTTACTTCTCTTGCTATCGCTGCTATCCTTGGTATCGTCCTTAACGCGATACTTCCCGGCAATGATTATACATTTGGCAAGAACCCTGACGGTGATTCCAGCCGCGGTGTAAGCTTCAACAACATCATCGAACCTGATACTGATGTTGAGAAAGAATCAGAGTGACTTTGATCTTTCTGTAAAATTATCATAGTGATTTTGATCTGTCTGTAAAATAAAAGACTGTCAGCATATCGATTCTCTTAAATCGTTGCTGGCAGTCTTTTTTTTAATTCTATTACTCATTCATGCTTATTCACGCTCTTACCTGTCCGTTACCATCTATAAGATACTTATATGATGTGAGCTCCTTAAGTCCCATAGGTCCTCTTGCATGAAGCTTCTGCGTACTGATGCCTATCTCGGCGCCAAATCCGAACTCATTGCCATCAGAGAATCTTGTGGATGCATTCACATAGACACATGCACTGTCTATCTCTTTTCTGAACTTCTCTGCATGTTCCTCATTTTCAGTGATAATAGCATCCGAATGACCGGTATGATATCTGTTAATATGAGATATAGCTTCATCAATACTGCTGACAGTTTTTACGGAAATGATATAGTCAAGATATTCTGTCCCGAAATCGGCTTCAGTCGCCGGAACACTCTCGGGCATAAAAAAGCGCGCTTCTTCATCAGTCCTGACTTCAACATGATTATCCTTCATTGCTTTTGCAAATGCTGGCATGAATTCCGCTTCGATATCCTTATGGACCACAAGCGACTCACACGCATTACAAACTCCGATCCTCTGCGTCTTTGCATTGATGATGATCGGAATAGCCTTTGCGATATCTGCTGCATCGTCAACATATATATGGCAGTTGCCTGCGCCCGTCTGAATGACAGGGATCGTACAGTTCTGGACTATTGCCTGTATAAGTCTCTGGCTTCCGCGCGGTATCATGACATCAACATATTTATTCATTTTCATGAATTCATTTGTGACAGCTCTGTCATTATCTGTGATAAGCTGTATGCAGTCAGGGCAGATCCCACAGTCCGAAAGTGCATCGCGTATTATTCCTACAATAGCTATATTTGAAGTGATCGAATCACTTCCGCCCTTTAGTATGACGGCATTGCCTGACTTAAACGTAAGCCCGAAAGCATCTGCAGTCACGTTTGGGCGGGATTCATATATTATTCCGATAACACCGATCGGGACACGTACTTTACGAAGATGAAGGCCATTCGGTCTGTCCCATTCATCAAGAAGCTCACCGATAGGATCCGGAAGATCTGCTATCTGACGAAGCCCGTCTGCCATAGCTTCGATGCGTTGCGGTGTGAGTGTGAGTCTGTCGATCATCCCGGGATGCATCCCGTTCTTATTTGCCGCATCAACATCAGTCTTATTGCAGTCTATAGCGTGACACTGCTCTGCGATGAGTCTATCTGCTATGTGGCGAAGCGCTTTATTCTTCTGATCTGCTGTATACTTCTGCATCTCAAAAGCTGCCGCTTTTGCATTTTTTCCAATATCTTCAAGACTTAACATATCATGATCCTTTCCGCCAAATATCTCTACTTCATCTTAATTACAGCATCATATTACAATAGTCACTTTTGACAGCCACATCATCCTATGATTACTAACATGCTATTATCGTTGTGTATATCAGGTTTCCGGCTCATTACTGATGAGGAGTTTCATCTTTACGTCCCCGTCTTCCTGCGGCAGGCTGTCATAAAGCTGACAATCGTAACATATGCCAACGCTGTATATGTCACTATGTGCTTTAAGATATCTGTCATAAAACCCTTTGCCATATCCGAGCCTGTCAAGATTTCTGTCAAATGCCACACCCGGTACAACGGCAAGCACATTCTGTCTTTGATTCCATTCAAGTGTCTGATATATCTTTTCAAATGAATTATGTGCATCTGCTTCCGGTTCCGGTATGCCATGATAGCCGCCGAATGCTTCAACCAGCGATTCTATTCTGTAAAATTCCATCAGTCCTTCACGCGGATCAGTGACTTTTGGAATAAAAACGCATTTTGAATCATTTATCGCATGCCTTATTATCCTATGCGTATCTGTTTCATCGTTATAGTTCACATAGCATAGCACATATTCCGCTTTCTTGTATGCACTTGTAGACATGAGTCCCGAGCAGATATCGATATCCATATTACGACGTCTTTCCGGATCGATATAACGCCTATGCTCCAATGCATCTTTTCTTATCTCGCGTTTATTCATTATGCTCATGTGATCCCCTTGCCACATCATGCATCTATATGCTTACTGATTCATCTCTCTTACAAATTCCGGAAGGTCAAATCCATCGTCACGCTTTGATCTGAATACAGTTCCGATATCTTTGCCTGAAATGATCTTATGTATTACCTTCACATCTTTCGCTGACGTTATGACCATATCTATACCACAGGATGTTGCTATCTTCGCCGCCTGAAGTTTCGTGCTCATGCCGCCTGTACCGCTGTCAGAGCCGGTAGATTCTTTTCCCATCTCAAAATACTCATCAGTGAGATCATCGACTTCACTTATAAATTCTGCTTTTGGATTCTTTCTTGGATCGTCCGAATACAGTCCGTCTATATCTGAAAGAAGTATTAGCATATCTGCTTTTACGATAGATGCAACGATCGCAGAAAGCGAATCATTGTCTCCAAACTTTATCTCATATGTCGCGACTGAATCGTTCTCATTTACTACAGGTATAACACCAAGTTTAAAGAGTTCTGTAAAAGTGTTCTGAACATTATATCTGTTCAGATCATCAACAACAGTATTCTTTGTCATAAGTACCTGTGCTGTTACCTGATTATATTCGGCAAATAACTTCTGGTATATCATCATGAGTCTTGCCTGCCCTATCGCCGCGCATGCCTGTTTTACGGCAATAGGATGATCTTCTTTGTCCTCACGGTCGATTTGCACTGCCTTTTTCCCGACTGCGATAGCGCCCGATGATACAAGTACGACATCGATCCCGCTGTTGCGCATATTGCAAAGTTCTCTTATAAGGATATCAAGCTTTGCATAATCAAGATCGCCTGTCTCAGGATGATGAAGTGAGCTTGAACCTATCTTTACTACAACCCTCTTTTTATTCAAAAGAAATTTTCGTATATTCTCCATCTGAAACCAGCCTCCAATACTATTTTTCAGAATACGCGGCTACATTCTCTGCTGTAAGAAGTCCATCCATAGCGGCTGACATTATTCCGCCGGCATATCCCGCGCCTTCACCGCATGGGAATATCCCTGATATATCTTTCGACAAAGACATCCCATTATCACCCCTGACAATTCGCACAGGTGATGAAGTGCGGCTTTCTATCCCTTCAAGGATTACATCCGCATCATCATACATCCTGATCTTTCTTCCAAAAGATCTCATTCCGTCTATGAATGATCTGTTCAGGTTTTCTGACATTATATCATGTACCGGTGCCTCAGTGAACATTCCTTTTATCTGCGGCTCAAATTCCGGATACATCTCATGCATCTTACCTTCCGGCAGCCTTTCACCGTTTACATGGAAAATAAAATCTCCCAGTCTCTCAAATGGTACTCTGCCATTACCGGCCTTGTATGCGTTCTCTTCAAGTTTCCTCTGAAATGAGATTCCCGCAAGGGGATGGTCTGATCCGTAATCAGCAGGACTCACCGTTACAACAACCGCACTGTTTGAATTTCTGCCGTCACGTCCGCTGTAACTCATTCCATTGACCGCAAGTCGTCCTTCTTCAGATGATGCATTTACGACATATCCTCCCGGGCACATACAGAACGTGTATACCCCTCTGCCATCTGCTGATCTCGACGTAAGTTTATAATTTGCCGTAGGAAGATCCGAACCGGTTTCTCCATATTGTGATCTGTCGATAAATAATGCCGGATGTTCCACTCGAAGTCCTACTGCAAACGGTTTTGCTTCCATATCAACACCGTTCTTATAAAGCATATCAAATGTATCTCTGGCACTGTGGCCAAGTGCCAGAACGACCGCATCTGTGTGAAGTTCACTGCCGTCTGATAATATAAGGACATTTGAAGTGCCATCTTTTTTTATTTCCTGAAGACATGTTTCAAACCTGACTTCGCCGCCTAGTGCGATTATCTTATTTCTAAGATTCTTTACTACTGTCATAAGTATATCTGTCCCGATATGAGGCTTCGCATCATAGATTATATCTTTGGGCGCTCCACATTCTACAAATATCTTCAGGACTTCTTCGTTACGTCCTCTGCTGTCCTTAACGACTGTATTTAATTTACCGTCAGAAAATGCGCCTGCACCGCCTTCACCAAATTGAACATTTGATGATGGATCGAGCTTTCCTGTCTGCCAAAAATCCTCTACGTCTTTATGTCTGTTATCTACGTCACGTCCTCGTTCGATGATGATAGGCTCGTATCCATGCTTTGCAAGCATATATCCGCAAAAAAGACCTGCAGGACCCGCACCGACGATCACAGGTCTTTTATTTTCCAGATCTGCTTTAGAACACTCTTTTGCGTCAAATGAAATGTCAAAAGATCTGTGCTCGATGATACGGCATCTGTTCTCCGGAAGATTAAGCTTCTTTATAAATTTCGCTTCTTCTTCGCCAGAGATCACTGACGCAGAATCATTATTCGCATTATTCGCATTATTTCCATTATTCGTATCTTTCAGCGTGACATCAACAGAATACAGATAATAGATATCAGGTTTCGTGCGGGCATCAATCGACTTTCTCGATATCTCCATTTTATCTATCATATCCGGATGTATCTTAAGTACTCCAGCCGCTTTTTTTCTTAGCAGGAACTCTATATCACATTTTCCGGCTTTACCGGCAGATATCTTGATCTGACTTATACGTATCATAATAATCCTTCATTTTCCGTCAACTTATTCTCATTCAAATGATCTCGTTCACATACATGCACTTCTTTTCAGAAGAAATCTATACTTGTGCCAAAGAAGCCGCAGAGCATCCTGCGATATGTCCGCTCGTCCATGCCCACTGCAGATTATAACCGCCGCACGGTCCGTCTATATCGAGCATCTCACCGGTAAAATATATCCCGGGGCAAAATTTTGACTCAAGGTTCTCTGTTATCTCATCATATCCTATGCCGCCAGTTGATGTCTGAGCATCAGTAAACGGTCTTGTGCCTGTCACGTGATAAGTTAATGCTTTCATGATCCTAGCGATACCAGTGATCTCATTTTCACCGGTCGCTGATGCACGATCTATTATGATATCAGCTATGCTCGCGCATACAGTGCCTTCAAGCAGTGCTCTCACATCGATTGAAGAAATATTTTTTGCTTTCTTATTAAGGAATGATAATAGTTCATCCATATTCATCATAGGGACGGTATCTATGCTGCATATAATGTCTCTATGCCCCTTATTCAGCGCATCAGACACATATCTGCTTATGTTGAATACCGGAATCCCTGAAAGCCCATAGTCCGTAAACTGAATCTCACCGGTATCAGATGATATGGTCTCACCATCTATTATCAGTGCGGCAGTTCCCCTCTGCCTTATCTTTGCAGCCTTTTTTAGATCTTTATCTGAGCATTCAAGTCCGCAGAGTGCCGGATATACTGGAATGATACGATGCCCAAAACTTTTTGCTATATCTAATCCGTTTCCGTCAGAGCCCGTCTTGGGAGCTGCCATTCCTCCGCACGCGATGATCACGCTGTCATATGCAGTCCCGGCAGGTTTACATAATGAATCACTTTTTCTATCTTTATCAGTTTCAGAAAACATAACCTTAAACGCGCCGCCGTCTTTTTCAACACCTGTCACGCGCATGCCTGTTTGCAGTTTGATCCCACAATTCTTCATTTTTCTGACAAGGATATCTTTTACTGAAAATGACTGAAATGAGTACGGATAGATATATCCGTCCCTATCATACATGATGAGACCTGCATCTCTGAAAAATGAGATAGTCTCTTGTGTTCCGAATCTTTTGAATAACTCTGATGATCTTTTACCGACAGAGCCGTTATATTCACTTCCGTCTATTCCGGTATGCGTCAGATTGCACTTGCCGCTCCCTGTAAGAAGGAGCTTTCTGCCAGACTTTTCATTTAATTCAAAAAGCGTTACATCAGCGCCTCTATCTGCTGCTGATATAGCTGCCATCATGCCGGAAGCACCGGCTCCGATAACTGCGATTCTCATAAGATCACTCTTCTCTTGTATCAGCGCCGCGCAGAAACATTACCATTATCTCACCACATGGCAGCTGGCATATCTGCTTATCTGTCAAAACGTGAAACTGTGCGATGAGAAATACATACAAAAGCCATCCGACAACAAGTCCTACAAGCACGGCTGCAAGATCACCCACATACGTTGCCAGGAGCCATTTAAGTGCAAACAAAACGGCAAAATATATCGCGCCGCACAAAAACAGTTTTACGATATATGAGGTTATACGTATCCTCATTCCCATTTTCTTTTTGATCATTATCCCCGACAACAGCCCATTCATAACAGTAAACATGATCATTCCGATTATCGCGCCGGCCATGCTCTGCATGAGAGCGATCAGTGTATACGCAAAAAGGAGTGATATGATATACGATATAGCTGTATTCATGATCGCTTCTGAGATATATGACTGTTCGATAAGTATGACTGATATAAACAGCCATACCGCTGATGACACTGCGAGGACAGAATAGAAATAAAAATATCCTGATATCATGCTGCTGTCCTTCACTCCGAGAAGTGACGCGATATTGCCGCCAAGCGCAGTCAGGAAAAGAGCTATCGGCATACTTGAAACAAGCAGAAATCTGAATGATGAATTCAGCATCCTGTTCATTTTATTCTGTTCATCTTTTTTCTGTGCACGTATTATTGCCCTTATCCTGCCTGCTGCAGCAAGGAAACAGGCGATAGATCCAAGGCATATGATCGAAAGATATACAGCATTATATTCACCGAATATATAAAGAGCCCTGCTTTCATCCTTATAAGACGAAAAGAATATCCGCATAGTTATCAGAAAATAAGTCGATATCATGAGTCCGATCAGGAGATTTGGCATTATCCTTCCAAGCATTATACGCATTATTGCAGCAACAGAACCGCCGCCTGTGGTATTGTCCTCTGCTGCCAGACTCTTCATCGGTCTTATAAATATCATCAGCATGATCATCCAATAGATAAAGCACAACAGCTCGGCAGCAGACACCCCTGCCATCGCGCCGGCAGCACCGTAAATGAACTTGATGTCTTCATTTACAAGAAGTACCGATGCTTTATCCCCGATATCCCAGCCAATGCCAGAACCCGCCATTGAAAATACGACACAAAGTACAGCTTCCAGAAAATTACCTGCTGAATATACGCCGCCAAGTCTGCATCCGAGAAGATACCCCTTAGCAGATGATGAGAGAAGTGAAAATACCATCGCAGGTATTGCAGCATAGATTACAAGCTGCGATCTTTGTTCACATATGAGATATTTAGAAAGAAATTCTGCTGTGACAGCAAGTACACCGCCGATCACAACTGCATATATCACTGACAGTATAGTGCCGGCTTCAACTTTTTTGATCACACTCCTATACTGCGCTTTAAGAGAGGCTGAAGTGACCGATGCCTTAAGTGTATATGTCAGGCTCATCGCCAATGAGACATATATGAGCATGAAAAGATCCGTTGCAATTCCAAAGAGACCGCTTCCGTCAGCACCGATATTAAGCATGACCGGAACCCGCATGATCAGGATGCCGAGCAATACAAAGATAAATGAAAACTCTGGAGCACGTATCCCTTTCTTATTATTCACGATCAGTTGCTTTTTTTTATTTTCCGAAGCCTCGTTATCCATTATCCCCTTTTTATTCCCAGTTTCTGCAAAGCAGCTTCCTGTTTTGCTTCCATTACTTTCGCTTCATCCGGCTGCATGTGATCATACCCACACAGATGGAGCATACTATGTGCGACAAGAAACGCAAATTCTCTCTTTTCGCTGTGACCATATTCTTTCGCCTGTGAATGAACTCTCCCGATATTTATCATTATATCACCAAGCATAAGATTCCCCGTCTCAGGGTCGAAGCAGTCCGTTTCCTGACTTTTAAGTTTTCCAAAATCCGATGGACTCTCGAACTCGATTCCGGGAAATGAAAGAACATCCGTGACTTTATCGATATTTCTAAACTCACTATTTGCCTTCTGTATTCCTTCTGCATTCGTTATCAGTATATTGATCTCGGCAGGGAAAGGACATTTTTCTGATGAAAGGACTTCCTCTGCGACAATACCTGTCAGTTTCTCTGCATCAAATTCAAAATCTTCATCAGTCTCATTTTCATAAAAAACTTCCATAAAACATTCACTCTTTCAATGATAGTATCTTATGATGCAGTTTCAGCAACATAATAATATAATATTTGCTTATATATCCAATTACCTTGTCATGTCCGCATTATATCATAATAAAGCTTTTCGTCTATGAACACCTGTTGCATGTCATTCACTTCTTTAAGTGACATCGAACTGTTCCACATAGCAGGATTAGAAAATTTCTTATTGAAGATCGATCTTATGACACTTTCGTATTTTATCTCTGTTTTTCCTTCTTTCGCGAAAAGATACTCCATTGATGAAACTACCCATTCAGAAAAAAGAAGCGTAAGTGATTCGCGGCTCATGACATCACTCCCGCGTGTCATATATTCCGACAATATCTTGTCAAGTGCCGGTGGAAACGCATACTCTTCTGATACCCTTTGAACATTTTCGATATTATTATCACCATACAATATTCCGATATGATGATAATACCCTGCCGCTTTTACTGCAGTCTCATCCAGTCCGATCTTTCTTGATATCCTGTCGCAAAAATACGAAACGTGGATTGAATGATAATACTCTTTTTCTGACTTTTCCCGTAGTCTTTTCATAAGGTCACATTCAGGATCGGCAAGATCCGTGAATTTTTCTCTGTATCTGTGCATTATAAGTGAACTATATGCCTTTAAGATTATAAAAAGTATCACAAGGTTGATTAAAAGATTTATACATGGCATCAGAAACATCGCCGGTTCCAGCAGATCGCTCTGCATAAGAACGATATTTGTCATAAGGCATACAAAAAGTGTGATCTCCGAAAGCAGGAGCGGCACGGTGATCTTGAATTCATCTGTTATATGACTGAATATCACGGCTCCAAAAACACCACTGACAAAATACAGGTAAAATATGCCGCTATCGGTATTTCCATGAAGCAGTATCGAAAGCAGCAGGCACGTACTGCCTGATACTATCCCTGATATAGTATTGCTGAAAAGTGAGAGAAGCACATAGACCGACAAAAACGGCCAGATCGAACTTGTCACTGTCGGAAACATCATCGCGCTTATAAACGATACCATAAAGCATATCATGAACCTTACGAAACTAAAATCTCCCCATAGACTATCGCCCTTTATCGAATGATACTGGTCAATCGAAAAGATCGCTATTATACAACCGAGCGTACACATTATGATACATCTGATAAGCTGAGGCTCTTCGAGTCCATAAAGCATCGCGCCAAAGAACGACACTCCTGCCGCAAACAGGATTGTTATCAATCTTAGAATAAATGAATCATTCCAGTCTTTCTTTATTTTATTTGTCCCGTCCTTGTGAAGAAATCTCATTTTCCTTCTTTTCTCCCTGCTGGTGAAGCTGACTTTTTGCTGTATCTGCTGTGATCTCTTGTCTTTTCTTCGTATTCCTCATAAGCCTGAACTATCTTCTGTACAAGCGGATGTCTTACGACATCTCTGCTCGTCAACCTGCAGAATGCGATATCAGATATCTTACCAAGTATCTTTTGCGCAATATCAAGTCCTGATGTTGTTCCCGGTGCAAGATCTTTCTGCGTAGCATCACCTGTGATGACAACCTTGGATCCGAACCCTATTCTTGTAAGGAACATCTTCATCTGCGATGGTGTCGTATTCTGCGCCTCGTCAAGGATTATGAACGCGTTATCAAGTGTACGTCCTCTCATATATGCAAGCGGAGCAACCTCTATAAGCCCTTTCTCCGTATTTTTCACAAAATCGTCAGCGCCCATTATCTGATACAGCGCATCGTAAAGCGGTCTTAGATAGGGATCTACTTTGCTCTGAAGATCTCCCGGAAGAAATCCCAGCTTCTCTCCTGCTTCTATAGCAGGTCTTGTAAGTATTATCCTTCCGACCTCATTATTTCTAAAAGCACAGATAGCCATCGCCATTGCAAGATATGTCTTGCCTGTACCGGCTGGTCCTATGCCGAATACTATCATCTTTTCCTTCATCGCATCGACATACTGCTTCTGACCGATTGTCTTTGGTTTTACCGGCTTTCCCTGAACTGTATGACATATACATTCTTTGTCTATGTCAGAGATGATATCTTCTTTCCTGTCATTGCCCAGTTCGATCGCATAGCTCACATTCTGCTGCTCTATGTCAGAGCCACGCATCGCCATGCCTCGAAGCTGCTCAAGTATCCTGCATGCTTCATCGACTTTATCCGGCTGTTCACCTTTGATATGAAGCATTCCGTCTCTGTCAACTACATTTACCGACAGATCATCTTCAATCTGTCTTATATGAGAATCATTGCTCCCAAAGAGCGAAGACATCTGACGTGTACTTATTTCCATTGTTCGTTCATATTCCATTGATGGTATAACCTCTCATCACTTGTGATATGGCTCTCCGCGTGATATCCGGAAACTCCTGTATATCTGTTCAAGCAGGATCACTCTCATCATCTGATGCGGAAACGTCATTTTTGAAAAACTCAGATGCATATCTGATATCTCTGTAATGCTGCGATGAAGTCCGAGTGAACCTCCGATTACAAAAGTGATATCACTGATGCCGTGCACCTGAAGATCATCAATATATCCCGAGAGTGATACTGAGTCCATCTGTCTGCCATCTATTTCCAGGGAAATAAGATACGTCCCCTTCCTGATATGCTTTGATAACCTTTCTGCTTCTTTACAGATTATCATATCCCGCTCATTATCGGAACATCTGTCGGGAGTCTTTTCATCTATGACTTCCACTATATTAAGTGACGCGTAACGGCTTATCCTTTTAGAGTACTCACTGATCGCGTCTCTCCAATATTGCTCTTTTACATGTCCAACAGATAAGATTGTGATATTCAAGACAAACTCCCGTGAAATTATTAGCTACAAATACTTCCGGAAAGACTGATCATCCAGTCTGACCGGAAGCACTTATTTTATTATAAGAAACTGCTGTTTTACTCAGAAAGATAAGCGTCTATACCTTTTGCTGCTGCTTTACCGGCACCCATCGCAAGAATTACAGTAGCTGCGCCTGTTACAGCGTCGCCTCCTGCAAATACACCCTTCTTGCTAGTCTGACCGTTAGTCTCATCAGCTACGATACATTTCTTCTGATTGATATCAAGATTTTCTGTCGTAGATGCAAGTGTAGGATTCGGAGATGTGCCAAGTGACATTATTACTTCATCAACTTCAATAGTGAATTCCGATCCTGGTATCTCTACCGGCTTGCGTCTGCCTGATGCATCAGGTTCGCCGAGTTCCATCTTAATGCACTTTATCCCGTTTACCCAGCCCTTTTCATCAGCTGTTATCTCAATAGGATTAGTAAGAAGATCAAATATGATACCTTCCTGCTTTGCATGTCCTACTTCTTCTTTTCTTGCAGGAAGCTCTTCTTCACTTCTTCTGTATACGATATGTACTTCACCGCCAAGACGAAGTGCAGTTCTTGCAGCATCCATAGCAACGTTTCCGCCGCCTACGACTGCGATCTTCTTACCTCTCATTATCGGTGTATCGCTATTTTCATCAAAAGCCTTCATGAGATTGCTTCTTGTAAGATATTCATTTGCTGAAAAGACACCGTTCGACTGTTCTCCCGGAATATGCATGAACTTTGGAAGTCCGGCACCGGTTCCGATATATACAGCTGAGAAGCCTTCATCTTTCATAAGTGAATCTATATCTACAGCTTTTCCTGCAACTACATCAGTTTCGATCTTTACGCCAAGAGACTTAACGTTCTCAACTTCATGTGCAACTACTTTATCCTTGGGAAGACGGAATTCAGGGATACCATATACAAGCACTCCTCCGGCTTTATGAAGCGCTTCGAATATCGTCACATCATAGCCCATCTTTGCAAGATCTCCGGCACATGTAAGTCCTGAAGGACCTGCACCTATGACTGCTACTTTCTTGCCTTTCTTTGTAGAAGACGGTGTAGGCTTTATTCCATTCTCTGCAGCCCAGTCAGCGACAAATCTCTCGATCTTGCCTATTGAGACTGCTTCACCCTTGATCCCGCGTATACACTTTGATTCGCACTGACGTTCCTGCGGACATACACGTCCACATACAGCAGGAAGTGAAGATGACTCGCTTAAGATATCATAAGCGGCTTTAAAATCGCCATCCTTTACTTTTGCGATAAATCCGGGGATATTTATTGATACAGGACATCCTGTCACACACTGTGGATTCTTACAATTAAGACATCTTGAAGCTTCCGCCATCGCTTCATCTTTATTATATCCGAGACAGACTTCATCAAAATTATGAGCACGTACACTCGGGTCCTGTTCGCGAACAGGCACTTTCTTCATCAGATCCATTTTATTTATGCCTCCAAATAAGTTAAGCGTTAGTCATGAACAAAGACCGCATCCGCCGTGATGGGTGCTGCCTTCCTTCGCTTCAAGATACTTTTTTCCCTCTTCTGTCTTATACATCGCAGAACGTCTCATGGCCTGATCAAAATCGACAAGATGTCCATCGAACTCAGGTCCGTCAACGCATGCGAACTTTACTTCATCTCCAACTGTAAGTCTGCATGCTCCGCACATTCCGGTACCATCTACCATGATCGGATTCATAGAGACTATTGTATGTATATTAAGCTCTTTTGTGAGCTTGCATACGAATTTCATCATGATCATAGGACCTATCGCGATACATACATCATACCGCTTTCCTTCATCATAAAGATCCTGAATTACTTTTGTTACCATTCCGCTTCTGCCATATGATCCGTCATCAGTCGTAATATAGAGATTTCCGGCAACAGCCTTCATATCTTCTTCCATAAGAAGAAGATCTTTTGTCTTTGAGCCAACGATCACGTCTGCAGATGCGCCCTGTTCCTTAAGCCATTTTACCTGCGGATATACAGGTGCTGTTCCAACTCCGCCTGCCACGTAAAGTATCTTCTTTTTCTTTAATGCTTCCGGACTTTCCTTCGTAAGTTCTGAAGGCTGTCCAAGCGGTCCGACTACATCCGCCATAGAATCTCCGGCTTTAAGTGATGCCATCTTGAATGTCGTTGCACCTACAGTCTGAAATACTATCTTAACAGTACCCTTCTCTCTGTCATAATCACAGATAGTGAGCGGTACTCTCTCGGAATCCTCAAAAGGTCTTACTATAAGGAATTGTCCGGGCATACATGAAGAGGCAAGTCTTTCTGCCTTAATGTTCATCATGTATATATTTGTCGTAAGTTCTTCTGCTTCAAGGATCTGAAACATGTTTTCTTCCTCCTTTTGCCGATCAACGTAACAAGTTAATAATAAGCTACTCAGAATTCAGATGCAATGATTTTATTGCTCGAATCGTTCTTTAAAACAGCCGTAGCTCCTGTCTGGATATTCACAAGGAACACATTTCCAGTCTTCATGCTCCCGCCTGCCCCGTCTGTCTCATATTCGCAAAATGAATAATAATCCTGACCATCTGATGCTGTAACAACTGATATAGGCTTGTACGTCATCACCCCGCTCATATCAGACTTATGTCCCTGAGCATCGAGCAGATAGCCCGTCGCAAGCATTCTATCCTGCAATATCGTCGATGCCTGTCCTACACTTATAGCCGCATTTATCATAAGTGTATATGACCTCATCGTCACTTCACTCATATTTCCGCTCTCATCATCGACCGCGATGAATTTGAAGTTTGTTATCCCAAGCGGCATCTGTATCGGTTCTTTATAAGGAATACTGTTTTCTGTCGGTGATGAATTATCAACCGTATAGAATATGCTGCATCCATCTGCGGCTTTAGCGACGACCATGCATGGCTTCGTATAATTTCCGCTCTCAGGTGTAAGTTCCGGTGCATCGATCATCTGTGCGCTTATATTGTATTTCTGAGTGGCAATATCACTGCTTATTCCATATTTATTTACAAATACTGCAGAAATGATATAATTTCCTGACTCAAGTTTTATAGGAGACAGATATTTGATCGATTTCTTTGTAGGCTTCGTACCATCAGTCGTATAGAAGATATCTCCGCCTGTATTTGCGCTCAGCTTAAGTGTCACCGTTCCGTCATAATTTCCGCCTTTATAACTAAACTGAGGCTCTATAGCCATATAATTCTGATATTTGGTCGTTACGTCAGCTATATCACAATCGTCAAGGATCTCATTGATACCGACATAATCGTTATCTTTATCAAGGATAGCGACGATCTCATCATATGCCTTCTCTCTGTCCTCAAGCTGATAGTCCTCTCCTGACGCGATCTGATGGAGTGCATCAATACACTTATCTTCATTCTGCATTTTATAATAATTGTCAGCTTCGAGAAAAAGCACATCCGCAGATTCCGGGTGTGACGAATAGCTCGATTCCAGATATCCCTTAGCCTCTTCATATTTTCCTGATTCGATAAGCCCTGCGGCATGGTTCAGCTGATAGTCAAGGCTTTGAATATGGATCTGGTAAATGAGAAATGAGACAAGAAGTATCGCTCCGGCGATACCGAAATATCCGTATACAGCATACTTTTTTAATCTGCGATACTTATGCCCGGACTTTATCTGCTGATCATCGTCCCTTGAATCGACTCTCGCATCGTCTTTATTCTGCTGATCATCGTCTATACTTATGATTGCCGGGACAGGCTCATCTACTGACGGATCAAAATCCGGAACGACCCTGATCTCATATCCGCATTTTTCACAGATAAGATGTCCTTCTGATATTTCATTTCCACAATTTGGGCATTTCATCAATGATCAATCCTTTTTATTCTGTAAAATAGAAGCCTTAAGACAGTTGCTCATCAGCATTGCTATAGTCATAGGTCCGACACCGCCAGGCACCGGCGTGATTGCACTGCAATGTGATGATACATCGTCAAAATCGACATCTCCGCACAACTTTCCGTTTTCATCTCTGTCCATCCCGACATCAATGACAACCGCACCTTCTTTTACGTATGTGCTGTCAATCATCTTCGGCTTTCCGACAGCCGCCACAAGTATGTCAGCGCGCTTACAGACAGCCTGCAGATTCTTTGTCTTTGAGTGTGTTACTGTCACAGTCCCATTTGCGTTCAGAAGAAGCATAGCCATCGGCTTTCCGACAATATCGCTTCTTCCTATAACAACACATTCTTTTCCCGCTACATCGATATCACTTCTTGAGAGCATCTGCATGATGCCCGCGGGAGTGCATGATACAAAACCATCATTTCCTGCTGAAAGAAGACCTACATTTCTTGGATTAAACCCATCGACATCCTTTTCGGGAATGACTGCATTTATCACAGTCTTTTCGTCTATCTGTCCCGGAAGAGGAAGCTGTACAAGAATACCGTTTACATCGCTTCTTCCATTCAGTTCATTTATAAGCTCAAGCAGTTTCTCCTCTGATGTATCTGCCGGAAGTTCATATGCGAGCGACTTGATACCGCAGTATTCACATGCGCGCTTTTTATTGCGTACATATACAGCTGAAGCCGGATCATCTCCTACGAGTATTACTGCAAGGCACACCTCTGTGCCCTGTTCTTTAAGCTCCGCAGTTTTGACTTTGACTTCATCTTTTATCTGTACTGATATCGCTTTTCCATCTATTATTACTGGTTTCAAGTATCTACCTCCGCGAAACGAATAGTATCTTTCTTGTGATCGCATCTGTCAGCTTCAGATTCCACAAAACATCAGAACAGCCCTGTGATCTTTCCATTATCATCTATGTCGATGCTGTAAGCTGCGGGTGTCTTTGAAAGTCCCGGCATCGTATTGATGCTTCCCGTTATCGCAACTACAAATCCTGCACCGGCTGAAACATACATCTCACGTACATCAAGTGTAAATCCTTCCGGACGTCCCAGTTTTTTCGGATCGTCAGAAAGCGAATACTGTGTTTTTGCGATACAGATTGGCAGCTTGTCATATCCCAGATCTGTAAGTGTCTTCATCTGTTTTGCTGCCTTTGCTGAATATGATACGTCGCCGGCGCCATATATCTTTGTCGCTATAGTCCTGATCTTTTCATCTATCGGGCGGGAAGCATCATATATCGGCTTATATTCTGATCTCTTATTTTCCAGAGTATCTAACACCTTGCCTGCAAGCTCAAGACCACCCTTACCGCCCTTTGCCCATACCTGTGAAAGTGCGAATTCGCAATTCCTCTTTTCACAGAATTCACGGACAAATTCAGTCTCTTCTTCTGAATCAGTATCAAACGCATTAAGCGTCACGATTACCGGAACTCCGAACTGCTGGATATTCTCTATATGTTTTTCAAGGTTAACGATACCTTTCTTAAGCGCATCAAGATCGGGTGTCTTAAGATCGTCCTTGGCTTTTCCACCGTTATATTTCATCGCTCTTATCGTAGCTACAAGTACGCACGCGTCGGGATGAAGTCCTGCCATACGGCACTTTATATCAAAGAACTTCTCAGCGCCAAGATCAGCACCGAAGCCTGCCTCAGTGATGCAGTAGTCTGCCATCTTAAGTGCTGTCTTTGTAGCAATGACTGAATTACAGCCATGTGCGATATTGGCAAAAGGTCCGCCGTGGATTATCACAGGCGTATGCTCAAGAGTCTGTACAAGATTCGGTTTGATCGCATCCTTAAGGAGAACTGCCATAGAACCGACAGCCTTTATGTCCTTTGCTGTTACCGGCTTGCCATCATATGTATATGCTACGACCATGCGTCCAAGACGATCCTTAAGATCTTTCATATCATTTGAAAGACACAGGACTGCCATTATCTCGGAAGCAACAGTTATTATGAAATGATCTTCCCTGGGGGTTCCATCAGTCTTTGCGCCAAGTCCGACGACAATATTTCTAAGTTCTCTGTCATTCATATCCATGCATCTCTTCCACACTACCTGACGTGGATCGATACCAAGTTCATTTCCCTGCTGGATATGATTATCAAGAAGTGCTGCGCATAGATTATTCGCAGATGTTATCGCATGAAAATCTCCTGTAAAATGGAGATTGATCTCATCCATAGGAAGTACCTGCGCATAACCGCCGCCGGCTGCTCCTCCCTTTATTCCAAAACACGGTCCAAGAGAAGGTTCACGAAGTGCAGTCACCGTCTTTCTTCCCATCAGACCAAATGCTTCTGAAAGCCCAACACTCGTTGTTGTCTTGCCTTCTCCTGCAGGAGTAGGATTTACTGCTGTCACAAGAATCAGCTTGCCCATCGGATTATTTTCGATTTTCTTCAGATACTCGTCAGAGATCTTGGCTTTATATTTTCCGTAAAATTCAAGATCATCTCCTGTAAGGCCGATCTTTTCCGCCACTTTGGCGATCGGCATCATCTCTGCTTCCTGAGCGATTTCAATATCTGATTTCATTTTCATCCTTTCCGGGCTCTGCCCAACAACAATCCGCAGCATCACAGCATGGTGCTGATTTTGACACCCACATCATGACATCAAATTTATTCAGAATCACCGTTCATTTGATCTATGAACTGTTCAAACTGCTCCTGACTCATCAGAACATTTCTTGGCTTGGTACCATCTTCCTCACTTACAATACCATTTTCCGCAAGCTGATCCATTATCCTCGCGGCTCTGTTAAATCCGATCTTAAATACTCTCTGAAGCATACCTATAGAAGCTTTATCCTTATCTATTATAAGCTCACCTGCATCCCTAAAGAGTTGATCTACATCAGGTCCCTGATCATCTGATGAACTGCCCTGACTCGGACTCTGTTTTCCGTTTCCTTCAGATTTTTCAAGTGACTTTATCTTGTCTGCGACTTTCTCATCATATACATCGCCGCCTGCATTCTTCTTGATGAAAGTAACGACATCCTGAACTTCCTTGTCGGACACGAATGCACCCTGAATTCTGGCAGGCTTTGGATATCCCTGTGGATAAAAGAGCATATCACCTTTCCCAAGAAGTTTTTCGGCTCCATTCATATCAAGTATAGTTCTTGAATCGACTCCGCTTGATACGGCAAATGCAACACGACTTGGCATATTTGCTTTTATGAGTCCCGTAATAACATCAACTGAGGGTCGCTGCGTTGCGATTATAAGATGGATTCCGGCTGCTCTCGCAAGCTGTGCAAGTCTGCATATAGATTCCTCAACCTCGCCCGGTGATACCATCATAAGATCTGCAAGCTCATCGACAATTATCACTATCTGTGGAAGCTTGTCCGGTGCCTGATCATCACCTGACTCGCGCATTGACTCAACTTTTTTATTATATCCCTTCAGATCACGAACGTTCATATCTGCAAATTTCTGATACCTGTCCGTCATCTCTGCGACGCCCCACTGAAGCGCTCCCGAGGCTTTTTTAGGATCTGTGACGACCGGAACTATCAGATGCGGTATGCCGTTATATACTGAAAGCTCTACGACTTTAGGGTCGATCATTATAAGCTTGACCTCATCAGGTTTCGCCTTATATAGAATACTCATTATTATCGTATTGATGCAGACTGACTTACCAGATCCTGTTGCTCCCGCGATAAGCATATGCGGCATCTTCGCGATATCCGTAACGACTATCTGCCCGCCGATATCTTTTCCTACGGCAAATGAGAGCTTTGACGGGAAATCCTTGAACGCATTTGATTCAAGAAGATCTCTGAGTGCGACCGTACTGTTCTCTTTATTCGGAACTTCTATGCCAACCGCAGCTTTCCCGGGTATCGGTGCTTCTATTCTGATATCTGTCGCTGCCAGATTAAGCTTGATATCATCAGACAGTCCAACGATCTTACTGACTTTTACACCTGATTCCGGATGAAGTTCATATCTTGTTACCGCAGGACCCTGACTCACATCAGTTACCTTTGCGTTTACTCCAAATGTCTTGAGTGTATTTTCAAGCTTAAGCGCAGTAGCCTTAAGTTCTCCCGAATTATCGTTCTTTGATCTTACTCCCCTGGTAAGTATATTCAGTGGCGGAAATACATATGGTCTTGGCTTAGGTCTTGCAGGCGCTGTTTTCACTGTTCCATCACCTGACACTCTGCTGTTTGCTGCACTATTAGCTGTACTATTAGCTGTACCATTAGCCGTACTTCCATGAGCAGCACCACTGCCAGTCGTGCTGCCGCCAGAAGCGAAGATTGCAGCGGCGCCGGGCTTTATCTGCGCAGAAAGTGTATTGGCTGTCCTGCCAACATCCCCTGCTCCAAAGCTTCCCATAGGCATCTTTCCCTCTTCGCCCGGGATTATATTTCCATTTGTACCATATCTGACAGCATCGTCACCGATTGTAATCCCGTCTTTATGAAGGACTACACCTGCTGCGGCTGTTTCGCCAGCTGTCGCAGATTCGGCGCCTGCGGCAGCTACGCCTGCTACTGCAGCTTCTCCAGCTATCCCGACAGAATCTGAGATGACATCCGTAATATCCTCGTCACTTCTATCATCATGATTCCCTGTTACTTCACCGTTATCTTCATAGACAGGTCTTGGTGATATGCCGCTTATACTAAAATCTATATCTGCATCTTCATCAGAATCATTAAATATGATCTCATGTATCCCGTCATGATCTTTCGAAAATAACGCATCATTATCCGCAGCGATTCCTTTTACCGGAGTACTGTAATCTCTCCCCAGGATCTTTGCATTATCATCATTTTCTATCTTCTGTTTCTTTTCTTCTCTAGCAAGTTTAATATTTCTCTCGCGTACTTCTTTTGCATTTGCTATATTTCTTTCACGTTCTTCCCGGGCTAATGCTGCATTTCTATCCCGTTCCTCTTTCTGCTGTCTTCTTCTGTCTTCAAATTCCGCAAGTCTCTGCCTGCGAAGTCTACTCTCTTCATTGTCCTGATCTTCATCATAATATTCATCATTATCATAATTAGCGTATTCTTCTTCGTCTTCTCTAAGTCTGACTCTTTCCTTAAATTCGCGGCCTTTCCTTGCTGCTGCGTGAAAGATCGCTTTTCCGGAGACAAGTATGACACATACTATCGTACCCACTACAGATATAAATACTGCGCCTGCCATTCCCATCAGATGAACAAATATCCATGCGATCGTACCGCCTATAACTCCGCCGCCTGACCGCCCCTCGCTGCATCTTTTATAGATGTCTATTATACTATATGCCGAGTCTTTAGCGAGTGACCCTGTTATCAGGTCACAGATCACCGCAAATATGACGCATAATATCATCGCTGATATAAACTTTCTCATTGCATATCTGTTTCCCTGATTCGAAACACAGAACGATGCTGCGAAAAATATGATCATAGGGATGACATATGAGATGAACCCAAACATCCCGAACATAACACCCCTGAACATATTTCCTACAGTCCCGCATACACCTATAATGCAGAAAAAGAGCAGCACACAAACAGCGAGAAGAACGATCAGATATATCTCGTCCTTAACGCTGTCATCAAGTCTCTCTTCATCATATCTTTGTCTTCTATTATTTTCCGGTCTTCTACTGCCAGAACTGGTATTGCGGCTGCTTCTGCTTCTATTTCCGCTTCTGTTTCCGCTATTTCCAGTTTTCTTTCTACCGGACGATCTGTTATCAGATGCCATTACACACTCCACTATCCTCTATCAAAATCATCATCATTGTCTATATCGATCTCAAAATCCGAATCAAGATCATCATCCTGATCAAATGAGATATCCTTTTTTTCATGTTTTACCGGCTGTGGAAGCGGATTCTTAATATACTTAACTGCCGCCGGCTTCTTTTGTACCTCTGTTTTCTCTACTGCCGCTGACTTCCCGGACTCTTTGGGCAGGTCTAGTGCGGAAGGTATCTCAGGTATCTGGACATTTATATCTGATACAGATTCGTCAGTCTTTGCCGCGTCAGACTGTTTTGATTCATTTCCCGCAATCTCTTTCCAAAGATCATCTACGATATCAGACACAGCTTTCGGAGCTTCACTCTTGCCAGGCTGCTGATCAGCCTTCGGATCAGAATCTGATGCAGCCACATTATCAGGGCTGTCATCGTCTTTATCTGCATATGCTGATAATCTGCTGTCCGGTTCATATTCCACTTGATTCTCGCGGTCAGATTCGTGATTGTGACCTTCAATTTCTTTGCTTTCTTTTTCTTCACTTACATCTTCAGCTTCAGTTTCCGGTTCAACTGCAGGTTCAGCACCAATAACGACTTTTCTGGATTTCCTGTCTACGATATGTTTTCTCTCACGAGCCTTTTTCACATGAACTGTCATGCACTGAAGTCCTATGCCAGCCATCACGCTCCACACGAATATTGAGAAAATATTTGATGACATAATCCCAAATCCCATCATAGGAGTCCATGCTATTACCATCGGAATGATAAATACCGTTTCATGATCCGTCTCATGCAGCCAGAAAGAAGGGATAAACTCAGCTGCCATGAATGTAAGCACAAAACATTCTATAAGTGAGATATCTTTATTGTCCGCGCTGTACATATACTGTTTAAATACAAATGACTGCTTCGCGAAGCTGACCCACTGTGCATATTCATCTGAAAAACTTCCGCCGAAAACAAAAGATTTTGCGAAGATGAATCCGACTACTGACGCAAGTGTGATCACAAGTATAAGGAGAAAATAGAATAATCCACTTCCTTTATCTTTCTTCTCATTACGAGGCATCAAAAGCGTGAGCAAAAATGCAAATATGATAAAACCCGAAATATCAAGATAAGATACAAATCCTACAGATATGCCAAGAATAACAGATAAAACGACTCCTTTAGCGTTAATCCTCAAGTGCCTGCTGCGGCAGAACAATCCGCATAAAAGAAGTATGACACATATCAGCATAAATAAGAGACATTCCGGATTTGCCTCATACAATTTCTCATTTATGATAGAGAAAAATGAAAATACGCATGCAGATATGACTGCCGGAACTCTGCCTGCCCATATTTTTACCGCGAAATAGAGTATAGGTATTGTCACAAGCTGGATAATGATCTGAAGTATGACAACAGTCATTATCTTATTTCCTATGAAACTCATCATAAATGAGAGCAGATACAGATAGAGCATTGATGCGCCGTGCTGTATCTCAGGGATTGCGCTCTGCGTGCGCACCTGCGCCCAGTTATAATAAGACATATCATAGAGTACGTCAGGTATGTTACTGCCATATTCAAGTATCTTATACGCTGCCGCGCCAAGGATTATCGCTGCCAGTATGACAAACTCCCAGATATTTTTAGTCTTTGATAAGACCGGATGTTTCTTCTTCGCATTTTGCGCCCATATAGTGACAATCAGAAAAACAATGATCAGCACAACATACACTGCAAAAATGAACACCTTCATCATGACATTATAGATTGTCTGTGAAGATATCAGCCATCTTGTAAATACATTTCCACCGTTTGTTATATAACTGCCTGACCACAAAAGAAGGCAGTACTCCGTAAGAGCTACAGCTGTCGCTGCTGCAAAGAACAGATATGAGATATAACTGTACCAAGCCTTCTTTGAATTCATAAGTAAAACATCTCCTTAAGTAATTAAGCAAGTGCCTGTTTCAGATCATCAAGGATATCATCGACATCTTCTATGCCTACTGACAGACGGATAAGATCAGGCTTTACGCCTGCATCCAAAAGCTGTTCATCAGTCATCTGTCTGTGTGTATGACTTGCCGGATGAAGCACGCATGTACGTGCATCAGCTACGTGTGTGACTATAGCTATCATCTTGAACTTATCCATCACAGCTTCAGCACCGTTTCGTCCTGATTTAAGACCAAAAGAGATAACACCGCATGTTCCGTTCGGACAATACTTCATCGCAAGATCATGATACTTGTCACCTGAAAGTCCGGGATAACTTACCCATGCTACCTTTTCATTTGCCTGAAGGAACTCAGCGACCTTCTGCGCATTCTCACAATGCTTCTTCATACGAAGAGGCAGCGTCTCAAGTCCGACATTTAGAAGAAACGCGTTCATTGGAGACTGTATCGATCCAAGGTCTCTCATGAGCTGACTTGTTGCCTTTGTTATATATGCAGCTCTGCCAAACTTTTCTGTATATACGATACCGTGATAAGATTCATCAGGTTTGCATAGACCCGGGAATTTATCAGGATAAGAAGCCCAATCAAAATTACCTGAATCAACTATGCATCCGCCAACCTGCATTGCGTGACCATCCATATATTTTGTAGTTGAATGAGTCACGATATCTGCGCCCCACTCAATAGGTCTGCAATTGATAGGTGTCGCAAAAGTGTTATCAACGATGAGCGGAACATGATGCGCATGCGCTATCTTCGCAAATCGTTCAATATCAAATACGACAAGTGTAGGATTTGATATTGTCTCACCAAGTACACATTTTGTATTCGGTCTGAAAGCCTTTTCTACTTCTTCATCCGAACTGTCAGGATCGATGACCGTACACTCAATGTCCATCTTCTTCATAGTACATGTAAGAAGATTGAACGTACCGCCATAAACATTTGATGACATTATGACGTGGTCTCCGGCTTCGCATATGTTGAATACCGCAAAGTAGTTCGCAGCCTGTCCTGAACTTGTCAGCATAGCACCAACGCCGCCTTCAAGATCATTTATCTTTGACGCGACCGCATCGTTAGTCGGATTGGCAAGTCTTGTATAGAAATATCCGCTTTCCTCAAGATCAAAAAGTCTTCCCATCTGAGCGGATGAATCATATTTGAATGTTGTGCTCTGATAGATAGGAAGTACTCTCGGCTCTCCGTTCTTTGGCTGCCAGCCGCCCTGTACACATACTGTGTCCCTGCGATAATTTTCTTTCATCAGTCTTCTCCGCCTTTCGCGATAGTATCATGCGTATTTGTTATAAAATACTTTCTGCTAAGTTCATCGACCATAGTACTGTATAGTTCCCGGCATTTTTCATTTTCACCTTTATCGATAAATCTTATGCATGGATCGATATATTTTGTATACAGATATCTGTATTCGCTATCAGGATCATCCGATAATGATATACGCGTAACGATCGTAGGAGCGATATCATAATACCTGTCTATGTCTTCGCTTCCATCCGGCTGCTTTGCAAGATAATCGTCCCTGTATGCTTTCAGTTTCTTCAGTTCCTCACAATCATCTGATTTATGAAGTCCGGTGCATACTGCTGTAGTTACATAACACATCTTTCTTCTGAATCCGTCATTGATCTGATCGAACCCGGCTGCCTTTATATGACTGTCTGGAAAATGAGATGCCCATGAATCGCACAGAGCATCTGCCTGCTTTGGTGCAAGATCATGTCTGCTCTTTAAGATACCCGGAATGATATATGTTACAGTATACATATTGAGCATCATCCTGAATCTTTCACGTTCTGTTTTGGATTCCACACTGTCGATCCTGCTTATTGCGGCCGCAGTTATCTTTTCAGCATTGCCGTCAAGGCATGAATCTTCTTCGCCTCTCAGATAGCATTCGTCGAGCCACTTGAAAAAAAGCCCGAATTCCTTCATAAAATCCGCGAAACTGCTCTCATATGTATTTCTTCCAAAACCATCCATCCATTTGGATGGGCTGTCATACAATAATGAGACATCATATTCTTCGATATTATCAGTATCTTTGATCTCACTCATCTAGTATTCTCCGGAAAGGAAATTTTATTCGCCATCATCCCAGTTATTGTAGACCGACTGGACATCATCATCTTCATCAAGCATATCAAGTATTCTTGTGATTCCGGCTTTTGCAGAATCTTCTGTTACTGTGACATAATTCTGCGGGATCATTGTGACTTCAGCAGAGACAGTTTCGATCCCTGCATCTTTTATAGCCTTCTCAACCTTGTCAAAATCAGCCGGTGCTGTGATAATCTCATATGAATCTTCATCATCGCTAAAATCTTCCGCACCTGCATCAAGAGCTAGTTCCATAAGATCATCAGCACTCTTGTCGCATTCTTCTTTATCGACAAGGATCTGACCCTTTTCATCAAACATAAATGAAACGCATCCGGGTGTTCCTATACTGCCGCCGCCCTTTGTGAACGCACTCCTCACATTTGATGCCGTACGATTCGCATTATCTGTAAGTGCATTGACTATGATCGCGATACCGCTTGGTCCATATCCTTCGTATGTTATATATTTATAATTGACGTTGCCAAGATCGCCGGCAGCTTTCTTTATACCTCTGTCGATCGTATCATTAGGCATATTTGCTGCTTTTGCCTTCTCAACTACCTGTGCGAGCTTAAAGTTATTTGCAGGATCAGGTCCGCCGTCTTTAACTGCTACAGCGATCTCACGACCAAGGATAGTAAATATTTTTCCCTTTGCTGCATCGTTCCTTTCCTTTTTATGTTTGATGTTCGCAAATTTTGAATGTCCTGACATAATGATTAATCTCCTTTTCTAAAGTAAACCCTAATGATACATTTTATCATTTATCTTTTTTCTCTTCAACTCTTTTTATGAGCACCTTCTGTACCATACGATTCTTCACAGACAGAATCCTGAATTCATATCCTTTATAGCAGAATACGAATTTTTCATTTTCTCTTGGAATATGTTCAAGATGGAAAATGACAAATCCATTTAACGTTTCTATATCCTCTTCTTCGTCAAATGTTATATGAAGAAGATCCTCGAGATCATCGAGCTGTGCCATTCCTTCAACGTTCCACGAACTCCGCCCTGTCCTCTTTATGTAATGATTCTCGACATCATACTCATCCTGGATATTCCCGACTATCTCTTCAAGTATATCTTCAAGCGCGACAACGCCTGTAGTCTGTCCGTATTCATCAATTACGATCATCATCTGATTTCTTGAAGCCTGCATCATCTTGAGGATATCATCAACCTTTTTCGTCTCAGGTATGAACATCGGCTTTCTGAGCAGATTATTGACATTGCCTATCGGCAGAGACCCGAGTTTCTCATTTCTCTGCATCCTCATTACGTCTTTAAGATGTATGATTCCGACGATATGATCGAGATCCTTCTCATATACCGGAAATCTGCTGTAATGTTGTGAAAGGATGAATCTTGAAGCTTCACGCAGCGTAGTCGCCGAATCGAGCGCTATAATATTTCCACGGTCAGTCATGACATCATGCGCATCTTTATCCCCATACTCAAATATGTTAGATATCATTCTTGCTTCTGATGCTTCAAGAACGCCCTGTTCATGACCTTCTCTGACCATATGCATGATCTCTTCTTCTGTCACGTTCTGAAGCTCACTGTCATAATGTATACCAAAGACCGCAAGAAATCCTCTCACTATCCACGATACCAAAAACGTGACAGGAGTCATTATATTCATAAGAAAATAAACATTATCGACATCTCTGAATGCATACTTAAACGGCGAATTTGCGCCGATATGCTTCGGCAGCAGGATCCCAAACGAAAGTATCACGATCATTATCAAAAGACATGAGATCACACCTGCAAGCAAAAAAAGCGTGACACGCTGCCATGACCCGTTATCATATCCAAAGTCAAAAAGTGTGTTCAGCTTATCAAGCAGCACCCAGAAAAAAAAGATTCCGGCAAATAACGAGATCATTGTTGTATAAGCCTGCATAGTATTGATAAATCTTTGCGGGTGTTCCTGAATATATCTTATACGCGCAACTTTCCTGTCATTTTCATTCTTGAGATTATCCGTGATCTTCTTTCCGAGTACCTGAAGCGCAGCACTAAACCTGTAAAGGTACGCCTCAAATAACAAAAGTATCAGAAATACCAAGACACATACTGGTTCAGACATATCAGTCATTATCCTCGCTCATATAGTCAATAAACGCTTCGTCAACATTTTCCTGTACCGCAAATGGCTTACCGGCTCTTGTAAACACTCTTGGAACTCTCTTGCCAAAGTCACATGCAAGTTCATAATTAAATCTTCCTGACAGATCACCCATCAGTTCCATTGTTATGACTTCATCATGATCTTTACCTACAAGTGTGACTTTATCCATCTTTTTCGTTTCCGGGATGTCTGTCACATCGACCATAAACTGATCCATACAGATTCGCCCAAGTATCTTGGCACGTTTCCCGTGAATCAGAACCCACCCTTTATTTGACAATGATCTTGGATAACCATCCGCATATCCGACAGGTATCGTTGCGATCTTCATATCATGATCAGCCGTAAATGTCCCGCCATAGCTTATCTGTGTACCTGCGTGGATCGTTTTTATATATGCGACCGATGAATAAAATGACATAACAGGCCGCAGGTTTATCACGTCTCTCCTTACATCATCTGACGGCCACAGACCGTAGAGTGTTATCCCTGCGCGCACCATATCCATATTTGCATCAGGAAGGTCTATTATCGATGCGCTGTTTGAGCAGTGAATGATCGGTATACGTACTCCAAGTTCATTATAAATCCTGTCAGTAAAATCCTTGAATATCTTTATACGTGAATTGACATCACATTTATCAGCTTCATCCGCTTTAGCAAAATGAGTGAAGATGCCTTCGACTTTTATGCCTTCTGTATGCAGTGCTTTATCTATGATAGAAAGACCCGCGTCGTCAGGCGAAAGACCTATCCTGGACATTCCGGTATCTACCTTGATATGAATATTCATGACTGTATTTTCAGCCTTTGCGGCTTCTGCCATGCCTTCTATCATCTCGCCCGTATATACGGCAGGTCTTATCTCTTCCTTGGCAAGCTGCCTATAGCTGTATGGAAATGAAGTTCCGAGGATCAGGATATTCTTCTTGATTCCGCACTTCCTCATCATAAATGCTTCTTCAGGCGTCGCCGCCGCATAGCCCCATATATATTTTCTCTCTTCAAGTGCTTTTGCGATTGGTATCGCACCATGTCCGTAACCATCTGCCTTAAGGACTGCGGTCATCATAGTCCCCGGCTTCAGTACACTGTGCATAGCGTCCATGTTATATAGAACATTATCGATATCTGTTTCAATATATGCTCTTGCATATTTTTCTAACATTTCTTTGCCTCTTTTTTTCGGATATGACGGATTGCTGCATTTCTCATCTTATAAATCAAATAATGTGTATGTCAAAAGCAGCAATTCTTATATCAGAGTAGCATCAGTTTGTATGTGTGTCAAAATTCTTCTATGATATCTCCTGCCAATACCGCCGTTTCCCCTCTCTTGGCGGAAGCTCTCTCGCCGGCTTCCGCGTGAAGCAGTACGGCTTTCGCTGCTGACATCCAGGGTTCCACCTTCTTCGATGAAAGTGCTGCCACGATACCCGCAAGGACATCCCCCGATCCGGCGGTCGCAAGACCTGAATCACCTCTCACATTAAGATAACACTCATCTGATCCCGGCGATATGATAAGCGTTCTTGCGTCCTTTGAGATAACTGTAACACCAAGTTCATCTGAAAGATCTCTTACATTCGATATCCAGTCTTTCTTTATATTCTCTACCGTTGTGCCGCCAAGCAGCCTCGAAAGTTCCCCCATATGAGGTGTTATTGTGATGTGATCGTTGCTGTTTTCAGTGATATTTTTTCTTATGTCATCATCAGCTGATATGATGTTGAGTGCGTCTGCGTCAAATACTATCGGCTTATCAGATATCTTCGATATTGCTCTGACAAGCTGCACTGCCGTCTCACCTGTTCCAAGCCCGGGTCCTATAAGGATCCTGTCAGCCCATTTGATATCATTTTCAAGAGATAACAAAAGTCCGCTCGTCTCATCTGCATTAACATCTACATCTGTATGTGCCGCACATGAAATGATTTCTTCATCGTCTTGGTATGTATCAAGCATAACTTCCGGCACGGATTCCTGAACGATAATGCGGTTAGACTCAGTCGTCAGCAGTTTCACCATCCCGCAGCCTGATCTGTATGCACTTCTGCATGACAGGATCGCTGCACCGCACACATTCCTGTGCCCTGCTATAATAAGGATCTTCCCAAAAGTTCCCTTATTTCCCGAAGGATCGCGTGACGGCATTGTCACATCGCTGCTGCTCTCAAGTACAGTTATCTTATTCTCTATATCCCTGGATTTCTTATTGTCCAGACATGTGCCTGAAAATACTATCTTTCCACAATTCGTGCAGCCCGGATATATATAAAGAGCATTTCTTCCTATATTCGTCGATATCGTCATATCGGCACAGACTGCCCTGTTCGAGACTTCAGCACTGTCAGGATCTACTCCGTATGGGATAAAAAGCGATATCTTTTTACATTTCATCTTGTTGATAACAGCTGATGCATTTTCAGAAAACGAGTCACCGCCCGAAGACTTGCTAAAGTCAGAAAACTCATCACAGCCTGAAGACTTGCTAAAACCGGAAAGCGCGTCTACCACGATATCAAAATCCATGCTCTCGATCTTATCCGGTATTCCTTTATATATCGTGCATCCAAAGCTCTCAGCCTGTCTTGCATGCTTCATGATGACTGTGCTATCTACATGTTTCCAGTCACCCGAATCTGTATGACCTGTATGTTCTGCTGACACATTGTCAGAACAATCTTCTGATATACATATACAGACTAAAGCTCCGATTCCTTTATAGCTAAGAATCCTTGATATATCCGCTCCTGTTAACCCTTTGATCCCGTTTCCGGCAAATATGATCACCCTGGATTTGCTGCTGATCTCAATATTATCGATAAGTACTCTGGCAAATGAA
>OBMA010000189.1_pt1 | contig 32840 bp, 27 predicted proteins | sample 1539141 | NCBI WGS metagenome assembly OBMA01 (sample SAMEA3991484, study PRJEB22521) | metagenome | biome: anthropogenic terrestrial biome; feature: sewage plant; material: raw primary sludge | place: Sweden | collected 2012-09-26
GGTGAGCTCCAGCAGTGGGGCGTGCTCAAACGTACCGGAAAGGTGAAGAACATCTAAGCCCTGCCACCCTCCCACATTCCATTTCGGCGAAGCACACCTGTGACATTATCTGGAACGTCCGGTAATGACCGAGGTTTACCGACGGAGTGCCCGGAGACGATAAAACGGCTTTCCCGCACATCGCTGACTTGGCAACCAGCAGTGTCCTCCCCGCGATTCCCGACATAAAGGAGTCGCAGACACCATGAGCGGGAAGAACAGCAAATAGCAATAATTGGGTATCTGTGCACATAGAGTGCACAGATACCCAATATCTTTGTAGCGATTTTAATTAAAAACAAATAGTTATGAAGAAAGTTATTTTATCGATGTTACTATGTTTGATAGCCGGAAGCCTCTCGGCGCAAATCATGCGCACGGAAGAGTTGGAGAAGTATGCCGTAAGTAAGTATGGAGAGAAATGGACAGAAGCAGCTCAGAATATCGCTTCACAGATTCAACTCGACAAGAACAATTGCCTAACCTTCACACAGGTAGTCGACTGCCCGAATCAGACCAAAGAACAGCTGTACGTAAAACTCAATTATTGGTATACAGCCACATTCAATGACGGGAAATCGGTCATCCAGCTTAACGACAAAGAGGCAGGGGTGATTATCGGCTCCGGCTATGTCTCTGATATTGCAGGCCATGTAGGCGGAATGAATGCATACAACGTCAGCATCCGACCCATCATCAAGACGGATATTAAAGAAAATAAAATAAGAATCACTTACACCATACAGGACTATGAGGTGGATAAAAGCAACGGTGGAGGAATCCTCAGCGCTCTTTGCGGGACTGAATCGCGACCCGTCATAACCGAAGAGAAGTGGACCTTGGAGAAGTGCTTCCCCTTTGTTGAGAAAGATAGTCATGGCGCCAAGAAAACATCATCGAAAGCTCTGGTGATGACTTTTGCCTTCTCCAACGTCATCATGGACAAGATTGCCGAAGCCGCCAAAAACGGCTTGGTGGGAAATGAAAATGATAACTGGTAGGAATCCCGGAGTACACGGAAGATCAGGAAAGCGCATGTTATAACTAGCGTTTTCCTGATGGAAAGTGTATCCCCGTTCTGGTTTCTATACTTATTCATAACTCGGAATGCGAACCATCTTTTTCCAAAAAAAAAGCAAGATAACCGCTTGTTTTCACAAAACATTTGTTATTTTTGTAAGCGAAAGAATGGCTAATTCCAACAGAATACCTTGCCTTGTCGGGAGGAGAGACAGCATACCCCCGACTTGTTAAATAAAACACACACGATGTCGACTAATAAAAACGCAATTATCAGGTATTATGCACTTGACCGATGTTTCAAATGCACATACCGAAAATATTATATCGACGACTTGATTGATGCCTGCAACAATGCCATCTACCAATACACGGGCAGAGAGGAATGCGTACACCGGCATCAAGTGTACAACGACATCAACTTCATGGAGGAACATTGGGACATTCCCCTTCGGAGACTGAAAGACGGCAGACGCACCTACTTCATATATTCCGACCTCTCGTTCTCCATCCATGACACCCTGCTCAGCGACGAAGACATCATGAAGGTAGAATCTGCCTTCTCGCTGCTGCAATGCTTCGAGGGACTGCCCAACTTCGAATGGGTGGCTGAAATCGACGCTCGTTTCCGCACCATGTTCCGCCTAAGCGAAAGTCAGCGAAACAGCATCGTCAGCTTTGAGAACAATCCTTATATCAGCGGACTGAACTTCTTTCCGAAAGTGTTTAATGCCATTGTCAGCAAGCAAGCCATCACTATAGGATATCGCAAATTCGAACAGACAGATGTTCATACCTTTACCGTACATCCCTATTACCTCAAGCAATATTCCAACCGGTGGTATCTGCTCTCGCTCAACGACAAACACCAATCGGTGTTTATCCTCGCGCTCGACCGTTTTGTCTCGGTTTCCGATGCCGGCATTCCGTACATAGAAAACACGGAAATGAACCTAAGTGACTATTTCTTCGACGCTATAGGAATCACCGTGCCGCCCGACAAAAAAGTGGAGACGGTACACCTGCGCGTCGCTGCCTTGCAGATGCCTTACATTAAGACGCGACCCATCCACGGCTCGCAAAGAATACTGGAACAGAATGATGACCACGCTATCGTGGAAATCAAAGTCTACAACACGTATGAACTCAAGTCCATCCTCCTCTCCTTCGGCGACAACATCAAAGTGATATCGCCCGAGTCTCTGCGTAAGGAACTAGCTGAAATAATCAGCAGGATGAATGAGAAATACAAATAATTTGAAATTTATTCGCTGTATTTGTGGCTTAAACAAAAAGCTCAAATAGAAAACACATCGAATGAATGCATAGCATGAAGATATATTTGATAAAGATACGGAAAGTGTAGAATCAATAAGAATTTAAATCGTAAAAAAGAATGATCATTTCACATATCAAACCTAACGACAAGAAACCTGATGAATGGCCTATACAATCCAATATAGACCATAGTAACGGTGTAGCAAAGTTAGCAGCCAAATTCACCAATGAATTCGGAATGGAATCTTTTGGCATGATTGAAGGACTGCTACATGACAAGGGGAAAGAACAGGCAGGTTTTCAACAGTATATACAAGGTATAACAGGATATAAAGATATAACCTATCAACGCACCCCTCATGCCTTTGTCGGAGCATTGTTGGCTAAAAAGTTTTATCCACAATTTTATTTGCTTATCAGTTATCCGATAATGGGACATCATGCCGGTCTTTCTGATTATAATCATTTCGAAGAAACAATGGGAAAAAGTATCCCTGACGATATAGCCATCGAAAAACTCAATATCCAGCCAAAAACTGACAAGCAACTAAAGACTAACAAGCAAGATATTCATCATGTAATCAGAATGCTGTATTCCTGTCTTGTTGATGCAGATTTCTTGGATACGGAATCATTCATGAATGAAGACAATGCCAATTTACGTGGCAATAAGTCTGAATTAAAAAACTTGCTTCCATTGCTAGAGCGAAAATTACAGGAATTTAAGAACTCCAAGCCCTCTGCTGTGAATCAGATAAGGGCACTGATACAAGAACAATGCATCAAGAGTTCAGAGGATAAACCTGGATTTTTCAGTCTTACAGTGCCTACAGGTGGTGGTAAAACCATATCATCCATCGTCTGGGCAATACGCCATGCCATAAAATACGGTAAGAAAAGAATCATCATTGCCATTCCTTATACGAGCATCATCACACAAACAGCGCAGACCTTACGGAAAATATTCGGCGAAGAAAATGTGCTGGAGCATCATTCCAATACAGACCCCGACAGAATCCAAGACAAAAGGCGCGCACTTGAGATGAAACTGGCTACGGAAAACTGGGACTACCCCATCATCGTAACTACAAATGTAGAACTGTTTGAGTCGATGTTCTCAAATAAGCCTTCTTCTTGCAGGAAATTGCACAATATATGTAACAGCGTTCTGATATTGGATGAGGTACAGACGTTGCCACTAGAATATTTACAACCCATCGTAGACAGTTTGAAGACATACCAACGGATATTTGGAACTACCGTATTGTTTACCACCGCCAGTCTGCCAGCACTCAAAGGAGATATCAGACATGGAAGTAAACCAAACGCTGTATTGCATGGCATAGAAGACATCAAAGAGATTATTCCTGAATCATTCAGACTCCACGAGAAATTACGCCGTGTGAATCTCCATTTCGACGATAACAGTAGCAGCTATGACGAGATAGCCGAACGATTAAGCAAATACGACAGAGTACTCTGCATCGTCAATACCCGTAAAGATGCCATGGAGATATTCACTCGTTTACCAAAAGAGGGACTTACCTTACACCTTTCCAGAATGATGTGCTCCCAACATATACGTAAGACCATAGACAACATCAAAAAATCGCTGCTTGATGACAATCAGAAGATTATCCGAGTAGTTGCCACGCAACTGATTGAGGCAGGCGTAGATATTGATTTTCCTATCGTATTCAGGCAGGAAGCGGGCTTAGACTCTATACTCCAGGCAGCAGGCAGATGCAACCGTGAGGGAAAGTTGGGACTTAGTGATTCTTATGTATTCCGACTGAATAAACCTCTGCCACTAGGATATATATCGAATGCAGCCAATGCACAGAAGAATCTTCCGAAAGATATGGATTGGTTTGCCCCCCAGACGATGATACAATACTTCATCCAATTATATAGCAGAACAGCGACTTTCGACAAAGCAGATATTAACGACTATCTCTACAAGCCTTTCGACTTTTGCTTTGAAACCGCTGCCAAAGAATTCAAGTTGATTGATGATAGCAGTATCAGTGTGATTGTAAACTATGGAAACAGTTATGAGCTTATCACCAAACTTGTGAAGGAAGGTATTAACTATCGTATCATGAAGAAACTCGGTCAGTATTCCGTAAACATTCATGAAAAAGTATTTAAGGAACTATTTAAAGCTGGCTTAGTTGAAGAAGTGCTCGAAGGTGTATACTTCTTGCCGGATAAAGAACAATATGATAATGCAAAAGGCTTAATGATAGAGAGCCATTGGCTAGAAGAAATATTAATAAAATAATAACTATATGGAACATTTTGATAAAGAATTCTGTTTAGAGGTGTGGGGCGACATGGCATGCTTCACTCGCCCCGAACTAAAAGTGGAACGAGTGAGTTACGATGTTATCACGCCGTCAGCAGCCCGAGCCATCTTCGATGCCATCTTCTGGAAACCTGCTATCAGATGGGAAATCACTAAGATAGAGGTATTAAATCCTATCAAGTGGACCTCTGTAAGACGCAATGAAGTGGGGGCAGTTGGAAGATTGAGTACTTCTGCCATTTACATAGAAGACAAGCGCCAGCAGCGCAATAGCCTTTTACTTACAGATGTGCGATATCGTATTTATGCCAAATTGGTGTTTATTCCGTTTGATCAAAGGAAGGACACCAGACGAGAGAACGCAGCTGATGAAAATCCAGGAAAATACAACGCAATGTTTGAACGCAGAGCCAGTAAAGGCCAATGTTTCAATCAACCCTATCTGGGGACACGGGAATTTTCAGCTTCCTTCAAACTAATTACAGATGCTGATACCATTTCGCAACCAATCCAGGAAGACAAAGACCTTGGTATCATGTTGTATGATATGGACTTCAGTAATCCAGACAACATGATGCCCATGTTTTTCCGTACCAACATGAAACAGGGCGTGATTCATGTTCCACCGTATAATAGTGAGGAGATACTGAGATGATACTAAAAGCCTTATATGATTATTATAACCGCAGTGGGGACTTAGCTCCTGCAGGTTTTGAAGAAAAGGAGATTCCATTTATCATTGTAATAGATGAGAATGGGCAACTAATAAATATCGAAGACCGACGTATAGACAAAAAAAGGAGTCAAACTTTTCTTGTGATAAAATATAGTCATACTAATGCTGTTACACCATTGATATGGTATGACAATCTAATGTATGCACTAAATTACATAGAACCACTCTTTGAAAAGGATCAGCAAGACCCAGAGAAAGTAAAGAAACAAGAAACGGCTATTGAGAAAGCAAATACGAAACATTTAGCATTCGTTGCTAAATGCAATGCATTGGCTAAAAAATATCCATCATGTAAGGTCTTTAATGCTGTTACACTATTCTATAAAAACGATGGAATAGAACAAGTTAAAGAATCACCCATTTGGAGTGAAATGACAAAAAAAGCTGGTGCAAATGTCAGTTTTCTTTTAAAGGGATATAAAACAATTGCAGCATGTATTCCAGAATTAATAAATGAAATAAAGAAAGAGCCATCAAGTATTGATGAATCAATGCCATATTGCTTAATTACAGGAGAAAGAACTAACCCTGTCAGAACAGCAACAGATACTCCAATATTAGATAGCAAGAACTCAGCAAAACTTGTTTCATTTAATAATGACGCATTTTTATCATATGGAAAGAAACAGTGTGCCAATGCGCCTATGTCACCATCTGCTGAATCGGCATTTTCTACGGCCATAAAAACAATGTCAGGTAAAGATTCTCATAACAAATTTGTAGTAGGGACTAGAACATTCTTGTTTTGGGCCTCATCCGACAATGAAGCATCTCAAAAAGCAGAAGAAGGACTATACAACCTATTAGGTTATGTTGAAGATGAATCTGATGATCCCAATCGCAGAACTGAACAAGTACGAAAAGTATTCAATTCCATCTATTCAGGTGTTTTGCACACCTCTTCAGATGACAAATTTTATTTCTTAGGATTAGCTCCTAATGCAGCCCGAATAGCTGTTGTCTACTGGAACGAAAGTACACTGAAGGATTTTGCAAAAAGAATATCAGACCATTTCAGTGATATGGATATTGTCGACAGCAGAAAAGACAAAAAGCCATATTACGGTTTACGGCAAATCATGAGTGCAATCGCTCTACAAGGTAAAGCATCAGATGTGCAACCCAATTTACCTGAAGCTGTTATCAAAAGTATAGTACAAGGTATACCGTACCCATATTCACTGATTTCTGCTTGTATGAAGAGAATTAGAGCAGAACAGGATGTACATATCACCCTACGTATCACCCGTGCAGCCATCATCAAAGCATACCTAAACAGAATAAATGATAATCATCAAAAAATAAAAGTTATGATTGACAAAGAAAACACTAACCAAGGTTACTTGTGCGGCAGACTTTTCGCCACACTAGAGTATTTACAAGAGCGTAGCAGCAATGGGCTTAATTCTATTCGAGGCCGTTACATGAATGCAGCATCAGCCACCCCAGCGGCCGTATTTGCTACCATTCTTAACCTTTCCGTACACCATGCAGAGAAGTTGGAAAAGGGAGGACAGATCTTCTTTGAACAGCTAAAGTCAGAGATTATAGATAAAATTTCCGCTACAGGATTTCCTGCACATTTGAGTTTGCAAGACCAAGGTCGATTTATGGTAGGTTACTATCAGCAACGTCAGGAGTTTTATACTAAGAAGGAAAAAACAGAAGAAAATAATGTTGAACAATAAAAATATACTATTATGTCAGAATTAAAGAATCGTATTGATTTCGTATATCTCTTTGATGTACAAGATGGTAATCCCAACGGTGACCCTGATGCAGGTAATCTTCCCCGTGTAGATGCTGAAACTGGTATGGGATTGGTAACAGATGTTTGCCTCAAACGCAAAGTGCGCAATTATGTACAGGTGAGTAAAGAATGCGCTGAAGGATATGATATATTTATCAAGGAAAAAGCTGTACTTGATTCTACTGTAGAAAGAACGTATAATTATGATGAAGTAAAAAAGGCAGATGCGAAAGATATGAAAAATGTAGCAAAGAAATTACTATGCAAAAATTTCTTTGATATTCGAACCTTTGGTGCTGTTATTGCCACAAAAGGCAAGCAAGATCAGGTGAGGGGGCCAATCCAATTAACATTTTCTCGTTCTGTTGAACCAATTGCACAGATGGAACATTCTATTACGAGAATGGCTGTCACAAAAGAAGAAGATTTGAGCAAAGAAAAAACGATGGGTCGCAAGTCTACCGTTCCTTATGGTCTTTACCTCTGCCATGGGTTTATCTCTGCCAACCTCGCCAAACAGACAGGCTTCACAGAAGAAGATCTGAATTTGTTTTGGAAGGCATTGAAGAACATGTTTGATGTTGACCGCTCTGCATCTCGCGGTCTTATGAGTGCACGGAAACTCATTGTATTCAAGCATGCTTCCGAACTGGGTAATGCACCAGCGAACCAACTGTTTGACTTAGTGAAAGTAGAGAAGACTGGAGATGCTGTCGCCCGTTGTTTCAATGATTACAAGATAACAATAGACAAAGGCAGTCTGCCGGAAAACGTAACGATTGAAGAACTTCTTTAATGGTATACGAAGAAGACGATATGCTCATGCTGTCGGGGATACAACACTATATGTTTTGTCCCCGACAATGGGCATTGATTCATCTGGAGCAACAATGGGATGAAAATCGTCTGACTGTTGAAGGACAACTCTTACATCAGCATGTAGATAATCCATCTTACAGACAAAAGAATGGGAAGACCATCACATTACGTTCGGTACACATTGCATCCCGCACACTAGGTTTATACGGCATAACAGATGCAGTGGAATTGATTCCATCAGATACCTCAGACAATTCCATTCTCCACCCCTTATACCCAGGATACTGGCAACTATACCCCATAGAATATAAACGAGGACACAGTAAACCTGATGAACGCGATGAAGTACAACTTTGCGCTCAAGTAATTTGTCTGGAAGAAACGCACAACATCCGCATAGACCAAGCAGCCCTCTATTACGGAGAAACCAAACACCGCGAAATCATCACTATCAATGCCACACTTAGAACACTAACTTATCGATGTGCCCATGAAATGCATCGTATATTCAAAGAGGGGATTACACCTAAAACACAGAAAATACCAGGTTGCAGAAGCTGTTCACTGCTTAATCTATGTCTGCCCCAATTGTCAGAATGCAGTCAAGTAAAGCATTATCTTAAAACGAACCTCAATGAAGAAATTACTTAATACTTTATATATCACCACACCCGAGTCATATCTTAGTAAAGATGGTCTCAATGTGGTCATCTCTGTCAAGCAGAATGAGATATTCCGTATTCCCATACTGAACATAGAAGGCATCGTCACTTTCGGATATATGGGAGCAAGTCCTGGACTGATGAAGTTGTGTACAGATAATGGTGTTTCATTGACGTTCTTGTCACCCTATGGAAAATATATAGGTCGACTACAAGGAGGAATACGAGGGAATATTCTCTTGCGTAAACGTCAATATCAATTATCAGATGATAAAACTTATTCCTTGCATCTTAGTAAATTATTTGTTGCAGGTAAAATACAGAATTATCGCAATATTCTTAAACGTTTTATCCGTGACCATGGAGATAATAGCTATATTGAAAAAGCAGCGACAAGTCTCGAATATAATAAAATAAATGCATTGAAAGCTACCGACGAGAACCAATTACGAGGTATAGAAGGGGATGCGGCCAATTCTTATTTTGAGGTATTCCAAAACTTGGTAATCAATCAACAAGAAGATTTCATTTTCCATGGTCGAAGCCGTCGACCTCCCAAAGATGAAATTAACGCGATGCTTTCGTTCGTATATACGTTAATCGCTAATGAAGTTTCGGCAGCATTAGAAACTGTTGGGTTGGATCCCTATGTGGGGTTTATGCATACGTTAAGACCGGGAAGGACTTCTTTGGCATTGGATTTAATGGAAGAACTTCGGGCTTATCTCGGAGATAGACTCGTATTATCCTTGATTAATCGCAAGCAAGTTTGTATTAAAGACTTCATTCATCAAGGTGAAGATGGCATTATAATGACAGATTCGTGTAAAAAAACATTGTTGAGCTCATGGCAAAAGAGGAAAAAGGAAATGATTAATCATCCATATCTTAACGAAAGTATTCCGATTGGTTTATTGCCTTATGTGCAATCCATGCTATTAGCAAGACTAATAAGAGGTGATATCGATGATTATCCTGTTTTCCTAATACAGTGATGTTATGATGATATTGATAACTTATGATGTAGAAACCACTTCTACTAACGGAAATAAGCGTTTAAGGCAAGTGGCTAAAGCATGCATTAATTATGGACAAAGAGTTCAAAATTCAGTATTCGAATGTGTCTTATCAGAAGCGCAGTTCGTTATTCTGAGATCTACTATAGAATCAATTATAAATTATAATCAGGATAGTGTGCGATTTTACTTCTTAGGAAAAAATTGGGAACGTAAAATCATCTCTATCGGTAAGATAACGTCGTATAATGTTAATAACGACTTGATAATTTGAGAATGCGAACCCATAGAATTGCATCTTTTGCAGAACTTTCGCAACCGTTTATTATCAATAAGTTACCATCATTTTTAAAAAAATATCATTTTAATCGATAGAATTGAATATATTTTCGCAAAAAACAGTACTTTTGCTGTTGATATCTAAACAATTGCTTAGGTAGAGTCGCATCCCACGGGATGCGTGGATTGAAACACATCTACGGTTCATGTCCGACTTGCGAATCAAAAGTCGCATCCCACGGGATGCGTGGATTGAAACTCGTGATACCTTTTAGTGTGTAGCCAAATTGAATGTCGCATCCCACGGGATGCGTGGATTGAAACCGTTAACTGTCTTTTTTTCTGCGGCAGCTCCAAGTGTCGCATCCCACGGGATGCGTGGATTGAAACACCACGGTGCAGGCGGCCTACAAGAAGCTGAAAGTCGCATCCCACGGGATGCGTGGATTGAAACATCAGCAGAATGCATGCTCTTTGCAGATTGCAGTCGCATCCCACGGGATGCGTGGATTGAAACTGATGATTAAACTCTTCTATTCCATCGCCATAGGTCGCATCCCACGGGATGCGTGGATTGAAACAATAAACAAGCAAAAGCATAACCACTCAATGCCTGTCGCATCCCACGGGATGCGTGGATTGAAACTGCGCTTCCCTTAAATTTTTATGATTTAATGGCGTCGCATCCCACGGGATGCGTGGATTGAAACAATGTGTAACCGAATTGAATTAAGAAAGTGCGTAAGTCGCATCCCACGGGATGCGTGGATTGAAACTGATGATTAAACTCTTCTATTCCATCGCCATAGCGTCGCATCCCACGGGATGCGTGGATTGAAACTGATGATGGTAAATGGAGCAGTGGAAGTGTCAAGTCGCATCCCACGGGATGCGTGGATTGAAACCGCACTTGTTGCCGCAGGAGCGACAGAGCAGGTGGGGTCGCATCCCACGGGATGCGTGGATTGAAACTATCAAAATAGGGCGGATAAGGGGTAAAAAGAGGGTCGCATCCCACGGGATGCGTGGATTGAAACGCCAGAAAAGACTATACGATGCCGACGAATTATAGTCGCATCCCACGGGATGCGTGGATTGAAACCAGTCGAAACCTGCTGAGCAGCAGGGCCAACCTCGTCGCATCCCACGGGATGCGTGGATTGAAACTCGAGTTTGTCGGACAAACTAGATAGCTTAAGAGCGTCGCATCCCACGGGATGCGTGGATTGAAACTCGGAATAGCCATCTGGGCAATCTGTTCATCAGAGTCGCATCCCACGGGATGCGTGGATTGAAACAAAAATTTGTTAAGCGCTTGCGTCGTGCTGTTCAGTCGCATCCCACGGGATGCGTGGATTGAAACTGTAGCTACGTTGTTTATTACATTGACGTATGATAGTCGCATCCCACGGGATGCGTGGATTGAAACTTGCAGTTATCTTGGTAGCTTTGATAGTCATATTGTCGCATCCCACGGGATGCGTGGATTGAAACAATCTGGTGGTGCTTTGTCTATCTGGTCTATTAGGTCGCATCCCACGGGATGCGTGGATTGAAACAAAAGAGTGATCAGTCACGATCTTCAACTTTTTGTAGTCGCATCCCACGGGATGCGTGGATTGAAACATGTTGAAGGATGTTAATTAATTTTGACATGTAAAGTCGCATCCCACGGGATGCGTGGATTGAAACCGTACAAAAAGAACATTATTTTTTGTAATTCGACGTCGCATCCCACGGGATGCGTGGATTGAAACATATCTGGTACATCTCCGATTTGGCAATATAAAAAGTCGCATCCCACGGGATGCGTGGATTGAAACAAATTGGACGCTACATTATCGGCACATGCATTCCGTCGCATCCCACGGGATGCGTGGATTGAAACTATAACCTTGATAAATTTTCGTCTGGGTCTTTGGTCGCATCCCACGGGATGCGTGGATTGAAACATGTATAAGCTCATTAATATGCCAATCATACTTAGTCGCATCCCACGGGATGCGTGGATTGAAACTCAATGTCGTAGACTAAGGCCGTAGGCCGCATCTAGTCGCATCCCACGGGATGCGTGGATTGAAACATAATGTTTATTTTTTAAATTAAGTAAATCACGAGTCGCATCCCACGGGATGCGTGGATTGAAACAGTACCAAACGACATAATATAGATTAATATAGAGTCGCATCCCACGGGATGCGTGGATTGAAACCAACACGCACGCAGATAGTATCTTTCAACGGCAAGTCGCATCCCACGGGATGCGTGGATTGAAACTTCGTTGTTTAATACTACTATGAATTCGCCTATTACGTCGCATCCCACGGGATGCGTGGATTGAAACCGAGACGTCCGCACCGCAAAAGCCGTTGAGCAATGTCGCATCCCACGGGATGCGTGGATTGAAACCTTGTTGGCCTTGGTTGGACGTATAAGTTATGGGGTCGCATCCCACGGGATGCGTGGATTGAAACTTGACTTGTGCAGCAATAAGACGACGTTGCATAGTCGCATCCCACGGGATGCGTGGATTGAAACTGTCAGTATAGCTACTGCTAATTGGCATAATGGCGTCGCATCCCACGGGATGCGTGGATTGAAACTCAGTGTCGTAGACTAAGGCCGTAAGGCCGCATCTAGTCGCATCCCACGGGATGCGTGGATTGAAACATGAAAATTGATGTCTCTAATTTTACTCGGACTGGTCGCATCCCACGGGATGCGTGGATTGAAACTAATGAGGTCGCTGTGTTACAGGCCGACACGGCTGTCGCATCCCACGGGATGCGTGGATTGAAACATAACAACAATTATTAAAGAGTTGGAATACCATTGTCGCATCCCACGGGATGCGTGGATTGAAACTCGGACTGCGCTTTCTGCGCCTGCACCTGCTGGAGTCGCATCCCACGGGATGCGTGGATTGAAACTTGATAACAATCTTGTCAGCACTGGCGAGCGTAGGTCGCATCCCACGGGATGCGTGGATTGAAACATGCTAACGAACGTGCTTCCGTTAACTGTCTTTTGTCGCATCCCACGGGATGCGTGGATTGAAACACAGGTGGCTCGTCTTCGTAATGCTGGACTTAATGTCGCATCCCACGGGATGCGTGGATTGAAACTGGCCCATACTCCGCACAAACAAAGTAACGTATCGTCGCATCCCACGGGATGCGTGGATTGAAACACTAACATTTAAGTTAGTGTGTTTTGCTGCTTAGTCGCATCCCACGGGATGCGTGGATTGAAACTTGATAACAATCTTGTCAGCACTGGCAAGCGTAGGTCGCATCCCACGGGATGCGTGGATTGAAACGCAAATTCGCCGCTCTCCTCAGCCCGCGAATCATCGTCGCATCCCACGGGATGCGTGGATTGAAACTTTTTGTACGATTTGATGTTGCAGGATGTTAATGTCGCATCCCACGGGATGCGTGGATTGAAACATTATGTGCAGCCTCAGAGTGAGTATGATAGTACATGTCGCATCCCACGGGATGCGTGGATTGAAACTTTTTAATGGAAATCCAGAGACTGATGACTTTTTAGTCGCATCCCACGGGATGCGTGGATTGAAACCTGTAAATACTGCTGCATTTGCCCGTCTTGATGAGTCGCATCCCACGGGATGCGTGGATTGAAACACTAATTGTCTTAGTTACTTACTGTTCTTCACTAGTCGCATCCCACGGGATGCGTGGATTGAAACTCCAAAGACCCTACTATTGGTGTGCCTGCTCTTGTCGCATCCCACGGGATGCGTGGATTGAAACCTTCCGATAGTGTCAAGGCGAATTTATCCACGTGTCGCATCCCACGGGATGCGTGGATTGAAACCAAAGTTAAAATAGTCGAAATTACGAGCAGTACGAGTCGCATCCCACGGGATGCGTGGATTGAAACTTCTTATCTTGGTAGTTATGATTCGCATATTCAAAGTCGCATCCCACGGGATGCGTGGATTGAAACTATAATTATAGACTTGTCGAAGCGTTAAAGATGACGTCGCATCCCACGGGATGCGTGGATTGAAACAAGATTGTAGAAATAGATGCAGACGGAAAGAGAAGTCGCATCCCACGGGATGCGTGGATTGAAACATTAATTTTGATAACGGCCTTAATCCGCAGAACCTGTCGCATCCCACGGGATGCGTGGATTGAAACTACAGCGAAGTGTATCTAGGAGTTAACGAGACAGGTCGCATCCCACGGGATGCGTGGATTGAAACTCAACTCTCGGAGGCGCTGGCCGATGGCCATGCGCGTCGCATCCCACGGGATGCGTGGATTGAAACATAACACACAAGGCCACCGGCCACGCTGCCCAGCGTCGCATCCCACGGGATGCGTGGATTGAAACAAAAATCATGGAAACGCTATTTTTAACATTGGCAGTCGCATCCCACGGGATGCGTGGATTGAAACACGGTGGCATACTAAGTACCACCAATTTATCCGGTCGCATCCCACGGGATGCGTGGATTGAAACATTTTATTTGACTTGACCGTGATGTCGAGGGCTGGTCGCATCCCACGGGATGCGTGGATTGAAACCATAAAATTAACACTTTAACATTAGCACATTTTAGTCGCATCCCACGGGATGCGTGGATTGAAACGTCGTTATAGCGGACGAAGCCGTATTCGACACCAGTCGCATCCCACGGGATGCGTGGATTGAAACCAGTTATTTATCTATATTTCCGCAGAAATATTTAAGTCGCATCCCACGGGATGCGTGGATTGAAACGTAAATTAGTAAGAGTAACTTACTATATAATAAGGTCGCATCCCACGGGATGCGTGGATTGAAACGCTGGAGAGCAGCGTGGACGGTATATTTAGCATGTCGCATCCCACGGGATGCGTGGATTGAAACTCTAGGCAGGCGTACCCTAGGTCATCCCCTACGAGTCGCATCCCACGGGATGCGTGGATTGAAACATGAAAATACTGTCCGTGAAAGGATGCATCAGCGAGTCGCATCCCACGGGATGCGTGGATTGAAACTGAGGAAGTGAATTTACCAAAGGACTTTATGAAAGTCGCATCCCACGGGATGCGTGGATTGAAACATTTTATTTGACTTGACCGTGATGTCGAGGGCTGGTCGCATCCCACGGGATGCGTGGATTGAAACCTTATCTGTATAATCTCTGAATATTCCAGACTTTGTCGCATCCCACGGGATGCGTGGATTGAAACTAATTATAGAAAGGCCGAGATGACGGCCGTGATCTGTCGCATCCCACGGGATGCGTGGATTGAAACCAGGGGAGCCGTGAGCAGAAGCAACAACTTGATGTCGCATCCCACGGGATGCGTGGATTGAAACTGTTATCCTTGTAGAAGAATGCCCCAGCATCCGGTCGCATCCCACGGGATGCGTGGATTGAAACATAGCTTTAACTGCATTTTCGTTAATCCACTTAGTCGCATCCCACGGGATGCGTGGATTGAAACTGTCTCCATAATATTTTTACGTCCCCACACGAGAGTCGCATCCCACGGGATGCGTGGATTGAAACCTTTTCCTTCGGCTGTTCCTCTTTATCAGCTTTGTCGCATCCCACGGGATGCGTGGATTGAAACTGAAAGTAATAGATGTTTTACGAGAATTGAACTTAAGTCGCATCCCACGGGATGCGTGGATTGAAACCTTCCATGTTGTTGCCCACATGCCCATTATACGGTCGCATCCCACGGGATGCGTGGATTGAAACGTTCGACTGCCCTTCAAAAGCATACTTGCTGAAGTCGCATCCCACGGGATGCGTGGATTGAAACTGATATTCAGCCATCTTTGATGGTGACATTTCAAGTCGCATCCCACGGGATGCGTGGATTGAAACCTCGCATTTGTCGATGAAGGTCTGCCGTTTGTCCGTCGCATCCCACGGGATGCGTGGATTGAAACCGATTTAACGTCAGATGCTTTCTAATAGCGCTCAGTCGCATCCCACGGGATGCGTGGATTGAAACGTGAAATTACCGGGGATGAGCTAAATGGGTTGAAAGTCGCATCCCACGGGATGCGTGGATTGAAACCAAATTTTGACGGTACTTTTAGCCGTTATTCTACGTCGCATCCCACGGGATGCGTGGATTGAAACTCAAATGTTATCAATGTTAAAGTTAGATACAGAAGTCGCATCCCACGGGATGCGTGGATTGAAACCAAGTCCTGCCTTAGAACAAGAATGCCAGTCTTATGTCGCATCCCACGGGATGCGTGGATTGAAACATAATTATCAATAAGTTACAATGATATTTAGAAAGTCGCATCCCACGGGATGCGTGGATTGAAACATGAGTTCGTGATATATTTTGCTCGGCGGTGGTGTCGCATCCCACGGGATGCGTGGATTGAAACTTCTGCTCTATGTCATCAAGCATGTTGCGCAAGGTGTCGCATCCCACGGGATGCGTGGATTGAAACCTACTACGCGATCCAGAAGTGCATCCAACATCGAAGTGATATCGCCCGAGTCTCTGCGTAAGGAACTGGCTGAAATAATCAGCCGCATGAATGAGAAATACAAATAATCTTTTTTTGTGCACATAGAGTGCACAGGCACTCCATATCTTTGCAGCAGTCTTAATTTTAATATTAACTGTTATGAAGAAGATTATTTTATTATTCGTTTTAGTACTCGCGCTTGCCTCTTGTTCAAAGGATGATGATGGCGATTCTATCACAGTAGACCAGACTTCCCTGGAAATGTATTCTTTGGATACGCACCAGATTACTACCAACCAGAGTTCGCCAACCTATACTTCCGAGAATGAGTATATAGCGAAAGTCAGCGTTAATGGTCTTATCACAGCCAGACATATAGGCGAAACTTATATCGACATCAACGGGAAACGGAAAGTGGCGGTGACCATAGATGCCAAATATTCGCTTTATGAGCCATTACACGATGCCACCCTCACCAAATCGCAAGTGATCAGTAAACGCGGCACCCCATATAGTCAGAAAGACACCACGCTCATCTATCTGGAACCGAATAAAGAAACCTATGCGGAAATGTACACCTTCAGTTCCTCTACAGGTAAACTGGAAAGCTCTGCCATTGTCTATACCACCTACCGTTTCCTGGCATTCAACTATGCGCTGATGGAGAGATATGAACCGATAACCTATGATGAGGATAAGTATTATTTCTATTATGCCGATGCACTCAAAGCGAGTGATGTCAGACTTATCGTAGTTACCGATTTGTACAATCTCAACTATTGCATAACGATGTATGTACCTAAAGTTAGCACTACTCGCTCAACGAACGAATCGTCTTTGGACTATAGAAATATGCTTGATGGCTACAGACACGCCACCCTGACAGATGATGATCGCTGATACTGCACAATGTAATGAGAGTCTGCATAGCGCTCCCCTGTCAGTTCTATTTTCTGACTGGAGTGCGTTTGGCAGGCTCACATTTTATTTTCAATATGCCACCTATAAGGTGAAATCCAAAAGAACAAAGATAACACCACTTTTTTTGTGTTTCTTCTTGTTTTAGTGTCACCTCTCGATTACAGGCTGGTGGACAGGAAGTTAGGCGGTGTAAGAAAGGGTGACAGTAACATGCGCAGTGTCACCTTTTTGAAACTCCGTCATCCTTTTTTGTGATTTTACTTGCAATCGCCTCCATTCTGTTGCATCTTTGCGAGCTCAATGAACGAAAACACCATGGCTGACGCTGAAGCTAATGTATAATGAAGCTAGCGCCGATGAGAGATACAGGATAACAACATACGTAATAAACACTTTAATAATCAAAAAGATGGATAACAACGAAAAAGAATTGGTTTTTAATTATGCAGACGCACCAAAGAATTGGTTCAACTGCTTCAATGTTGCTTGTACGAAAGCAGAAGAATGTATGCACTTCCTCACGGGACGGAATCTTCCCGATGGCATGACCTTCGGCAATGCTATCTACCCCAAAGCCTATCAGGACGGGACTTGTGAGCATTTCAAACAGGTGAGGGTGATACGGGGTGCCTACGGGCTCAACGGCATGCTGCATGAGATGACGCGAAGGGATGAGGTGCAACTGAGAGACCAGATAAAGGCGTATCTGGGCGGCAACGGCACTTATTACAAGTACAACAATGGCGTGAAGTTGCTTACTCCCGAACAGCAGGAATGGATTCTCCGTCTGATCCGCCAACATGGATATACCAGCGAGAAAGAGTTTGACGGCTACAGATACCAATACGATTTCAACGAATGACGATTCCGGCGATATTACAGGTACCATGTAATGACGTTACAGGTACCGTGTAGTGACATTACATGGTGCATGTAACAATACACAGCCTCTCCCCACCCTGTAATCTAACGATTTTAGTTGACTACTTTGAGTCTTATTTGCAAAGTCGGTTGACTCGGTTAATAATTATTTTTAATGCGGGTTGACAGAGGGAGCAGCTACTCATTTATTTACTCATCACTAATTATTAATAATCAATTATCATCATGAAAGTAACACTAATAAGAACAGACGAACGTAATCAACAACATCTGCAGGTCATCGACTTGCAAAAACTGATGGACCGCATCGAGAAGGATAACGCCAAGGGAACGGTGGGTGAACTGCGACGGGAGATTCCTTTCCTTGACCGTGACCGAACGTTTTATCATCTGCATCTGCTGCCAAGGGTGTACCCGGCACTGGTGATGCAGAAGACCGGCGACGGGCGCCTTACTGTACACGAATACAACGGTACGGTATTGCTGACGGTCGCCGACCTGCTCCGGCAGGAAGACATAGATACCGCAAAGGCTGCAGCGGCACAGATGCCCATGACGATGGCCGCTTTCACCGGTGCCAGTGGAAGAAGCGTGAAAGTGCTGGTGAGCACTTCGCTCGCCAAGGGGGGAGCACCCCGAAGCGAGGAGGATGCCGAACGCCTCTACCGCGCCGCCTATCCTTATGCCACCAAGCTGTACGGGGCGGTGATGAGGGGGCGCATCAAAGGCGTGGAGCCGTCCACCAAAAACAGCTTCCGATTGACTGTGGATGCCGAACCTTACCTTAATCCTGACGCGACGCCTCTGCTGATAGATGCCGGAAAAACAGAGCATGAAAACGGACGGACGACGGCTGCCGCGCTTCCTGAGGAAATGGCGACGGAGGCAAAGCAGGGCCATACCGACCTGATCCGCTACAACGACATGGAATTCATGTATCAGCGGGCAGTGGACATGGTGACAAAAGAGCTGGGCTGCGACGAGGAGCAACCGCTCGGCGCCGAGGCCTTCCGCACCCGTGTGGCCCATCAACTGTGCCTGCTCGGCATGCCCGAAGAGGAGGCGTTGCTGCACTTGCGGGCACACAGCTGGACACGTGATGAGGTGGAGTGCGCCCGCACCCTCGTCGCTTCGGCTTATGCGGAGACGAAGGCGGGCAAGAAGCAAAACCGTGATTTCTCTACCGGCATCCGTCGGGAACAAATTCAGCTGATTCACTTCCTGGAGCGCAGATATGTGTTTAGATATAATGAGGTGATGAAATATACCGAATACCGCCCCAACAACACATGGGTGTCCGATTATCAGCCAGTAGACACGCGCGTACAGAACCGTCTGGCCATAGAGGCGCGCCTAGAGGGCGTCAACGCATGGGATAAGGACGTCAGGAGATACGTGGAATCTGATTACGTGAAGACCTACAGTCCGATAGAGGATTTTCTCTGGAGATGCCACGGCAGATGGGACGGACGCGACCGCATCCGTGAGCTGGCTCGCACGGTGCCCACCCGCAATCCGCACTGGGAGGACTGGTTCTACACATGGTTTCTGGCCGTCGTCAACCAGTGGCGCAGCACGGGCAACAACCGCTACGGCAACAGCGCCGCCCCTCTGCTCATCTCCCGGCAGGGATACAACAAAAGCACGTTCTGCCGGCAACTGTTGCCGCCGGAGTTGCAATGGGGATATAACGACAACCTGCTGCTCACCGAGAAGAAACAGGTGCTGCAGGCCATGGGCGAACTGCTACTCATCAATCTCGACGAGTTCAACCAGATATCGCCACAGGTACAGCAGGGATTTCTGAAAAACGTCATCCAGTTGCCCGATATCAAGGTCAAACGACCTTATGGTAAGCATGTGGAGACCTTTCCGCGCCTGGCCTCCTTTATCGCCACGTCGAATATGACCGATGTGCTCACCGACCCGTCGGGATGCCGCCGGTTTATCGGCATCGAACTGACCGGGCCTATTGACGTGACGACGACGCCCGATTATGAGCAGCTATATGCCCAGGCCCTGGATGCGCTCGACCGCAAGGAACCGTGCTATTTTGACGACCGGCAAACCCAGCTGATCATGCAAAACAACCGACAATTTCAGGTGCAAAGTCCCGCGGCGCAATACTTTGAGGACTACTTCACCCCCGGGGACGAAGCCGACAGCCAGGCAAAGTACCTGACGACGACCGCCATCATGACCTATCTGAAAGAAAAGGTGGGCGCCGGCATCAAGACCACCAGTTTGCGAGACCTGGGACGATTCTTGTCAAACCGGAATGGACTGACCCGCAAAAGGACCAAAACCGGCTCTGCTTATCTCGTGAAAATCCACGAATGAGCCGAGACGGCGCGGAGAAGGTGACATTCAGTGTCACCTTCTTTCACCCTTTCTTTCACCCTCTAGCGCACTGACAGAAAGCGAGTTACACGGAAGTGGCAGAAGTGACACTAGGAATGAAACTTCTCGTATAGTAATGAAAAAGCGACAGAGACACCCACACATTCCTAGGAACGAACAGAATAGAAATCATCTGATACCCAACCGACGGGCGGACCTTACACCTCTTTTTAAAATAAATCCTCTTCCTTGTACTTAAGTTTGACAATTATTTACTATTTTTGTGGATAAAATAAAAACAATGGCAAACGTTAACCGAATAGACATCAAAGAGAACACGCTGCTCCGTATGGACAGCGACATCCTCGACATGCTTCTCAAAGACCATAGTTCTCATAAAAACATAATCTGGGCTACGGATAATTATGAGCAGCTGGGTGATGGCTATTCTTTCAAAGACGAAATACGCATACCCCTTATCACGGGGAAACATGGCGACATCATACAGCCACGGGTGAGCAAAGATAAGGAAACGCAGCTGAAACGTGTACGCGACAAAGCAGAAGTGTTCACGCCCTGCTGGATATGCAACATGCAGAACAATCTGGTAGATGAGTCTTGGTTCGGACAGAAAGACGTCTTTAATAAGGAAACGGATAAGGACTGGGAAACAAAAACACGTCCGATCATCTTTCCAACTGCTGAAGGGAAGACGTGGCAGGATTATATCTGTGATACCCGTCTGGAGATAACCTGCGGCGAAGCCCCATATCTAGTCAGCCGCTATGGTGCCATCAACGGGAAGCCGATTCCCCTCAAACGCCGTATCGGCATGCTCGACCGCAAGATGCGTGTCGTCAGCGAGCGGGCCGGAGACGAATGGATGCACTATGCCCTGATAGCCTACCAGAACACGTACGGTTTTGAATGGCAGGGAGACAGTCTGCTCATTGCCCGTGAGAACCTGCTCTACACCTTTATCGATTACTACGAAGATTTCTTTGGCGAGAAACCGGCAGTAGACGATGTGAAGCATATCGCCGAAATCATATCATGGAACATCTGGCAGATGGATGGTCTCAAAGGAGTTATCCCGTGCAGTTGCCACGACGAGGTGGCCGTGAGCAATGATCTGTTTAGCGGACAGACCGAGACTAAAAGTCCATGTACCGGATGCGCAAAGAATGATATCACCAAGCATAACGGCATCTATTGCGAGATTATGGACTGGGAAAAGGGTGAAGTAATTAAATTTATAAGTTTAATGAATCATTAACGCGATGGAAAAGACTACAAAGTTTAAAACCAGCGAACCAAATGCCGTAATTGCAAATTGGTTACGAAACAGAAATACTATTGAATCTCTCGGAATATGGGAGACATTGTATAATCCGAATTTCAAACCCCTCGAATTCGAGGAGTTTAGAAAGGAAGCCGGTCTCAACGCTTTCACTTTATCCTCACAACGATGGATAGAGGCGACAAATGCTGGTACATATGAATGTGAACTTTAATATATAGCATAAGGAGCTGAATAACGATAAAATGATAGACTCAACGGTATTAAATGGAATAGTTATCGGGCGAGTGGAACCGCACATCTATGCGTTCTCCACACAAACGGTACCGAATTATCTAAAGGTCGGTGATACTTACAGACCGATAGAACAGCGTCTGAATGAATGGCGAAAGTACTTTCCCAACCTTGAAAAGGAATTCTCAGATGTTGCAAAAGTGAACGATGAGACCTATTTCCGTGACTTTGCTATTCACTATTTTCTAGAACAGGAACGTAATCTGAAACGGTTAATGCCTGATGATATAGCCAATTTACCTTACTATTCAAAAGAATTTTTTGAGAATGCATCTGTTCAGGATGTCAAAGATGCCTTAATTGATATAAAGGAGTGTTTCGATACACACAGTAATAAATATCAATTTTATTTATTTGATAATAGTCCTATTCCGATAATATACACTTATGATCGTGTGGATAATTATAAGCCCCGTCCAAATCAGGATAAAGTTATAGACAACTTTAAAAAAGCGGTGAAAGCCGGACGTAATAATTTGCTGATGTATGCAGTGATGCGCTTTGGCAAATCTTTTACCTCGATGTGTTGCGCCACTGAAATGAACGATGGCAAAGGCGCAAATCTCGTTGTCGTTGTTTCGGCAAAAGCAGATGTGAAAGACGAATGGAAGAAAACGGTTGAAAGTCACATCAAATTCAAAGATTATGTCTTTATGGATAGTGATTCCTTGTTGGCAGACGAAAGTGCGTTATCCAATAAGTTGAAAACGAATCACGTCGTTGTATTCCTTACCTTACAAGACCTGACGGGTGACGATATCAAAGCAAAGCATAAACAAATATTTGAGAATGATTTTGACTTGCTTATCGTTGATGAAAGCCATTACGGTGCACGTGCTTCTGAATATGGAAAAGTTCTCAGAGTAACAAACGCTCAACTGAAAAAAGAACTTTCAGAAACAGACTCAGCAGATGAATATGAGAACAATGAAACGCTGAAGACATTAAAATCCAAGGTTCGACTGCACTTGTCGGGTACTCCATATCGTATTTTGATGGGTGATGAATTTACAAAAGATGATATCATTGCTTTTTATCAATTTACAGATATTGTAAAAGATCAGGAGGACTGGAACAACCAATATCTGCTGAAAGATGACGTGAAAGAATGGGATAATCCATATTATGGCTTTCCTCAAATGATACGTTTTGCTTTTAATCCTAATGAATCGTCTGTCAAGAAGATGGAAGAACTGAAAAAGAATGGTATCACGTATGCTTTTTCAGAATTATTCCGTCCACAATCCATTCTAAAAGATACATCTTCCGAACATAAACATAAGAAATTCGTCAATGAGCAGGAGGTTTTGGATTTATTGGAAGTGATAGATGGAACAAAGAGCGATGAAAATATACTTGGTTTCTTGGATTATGATAAAATCAAAGAAGGCAAGATGTGTAGACATATCGTTTGTGTCTTACCCTATCGAGCTTCATGTGATGCGCTGGAAACATTGATAACAGAGAATAAAGATAAATTCAAGAATCTAAAAGACTACGAAATCATCAATATTGCAGGTGTTGACGATGAACGTACCTACAAAGATACAACTGCCGTAAAAGAAAAGATAAACGAATGTGAGTCAAAAGACAAAAAAACGCTTACACTTACTGTAAACAGAATGCTTACAGGAAGTACTGTTGAGCAATGGGACACGATGCTCTATCTGAAAGATACCGCTTCGCCACAGGAATACGACCAGGCAATATTTCGTTTACAAAATCAATACATCCGCAAGTATAAGGATGACAAAGACGATGTTATCAAGTATAACATGAAACCGCAGACGCTTTTGGTTGACTTCAATCCTAATCGAATGTTTCATTTACAGGAACAGAAGTCGCAAATATATAATGTGAATGTGGATAAAAATGGAAATTCCAAATTGGAAGACCGCATCAAAGACGAACTTCACATTTCACCTATTATTATATTGAATAAGGATAAGCTGAAAGAAATTGAACCAGAAGACATACTGGATGCTGTTCGTGAATATTCGGCCGACAAGAGTGTCATCGACGAGGCCACGGATATTCCTACTGATTCTTCTCTGCTTACGGACGAAACCATTCGTAAGGAAATAGAAGAGCTTAATCCGATAGATTCTCCAAAAGGCATCGACATTAAAGCCGCTAAAGGTAAGGGGGATGATGTGGATGCACCTGATAATAATGATGATCAAACGAAGCACGAAGATGATAAAAACAATCCGTCTACCTCGAATTCCAAAGAAGAAGATGACGATTCTCTGGATAAGAAATTAGCAACCTATTATGCACAAATCCTTTTCTTTGCATTCTTGACAGATTCCAATGTAAAATCCTTAGAAGAGGTAATCAACGTTATCGATGATAATAATGATAACAAACGATTAGCCCATCATGTAGGCTTGAGGGTTAGCATCTTAAAAATCATTCAAAAGAAGAGTAATCCGTTCATATTGAGCAAATTGGATTACAAGATTCAGAATCTGAATACCTTAATGAAAGATACTTCATTGCAACCTGACGAACGTGTAGAGGTCGCGATGAAGAAGTTTGGTCGTCTCTCTTCTTCCGAAATTGTTACGCCAATGAAGATTGCAAAAGAAATGGTTGACATTTTACCAGAACAAGAGATAAACGAAAACACCAAGATACTCGATATTGCGTCCAAACAAGGCGAGTTCACACGTGCACTCTATAATAAGTTCGGTGATAAAATCAAGACACACATTTATGCTATACCGACGTCGACGATCACGTATGAGTTTACTCGTAAGGTTTATTCTCTTCTCGAAATGCCAATAGAGAATATTTTCTCCGACTTCACCTCTTATGATTTAATCGATAATACGAAAAACGAAACGATAATAAAGAAATTGACAGATATGAAATTTGATGTAATAATAGGTAATCCACCGTATCAAGAAAATAATGGAGGGGGATTAAATTTATCTGGAGGTGTTGCTATATATAATAATTTATATAAAGTTGCTCTAACGTTATCGCCTAATTATTTGTGCTTGATTATTCCTGCGAGATGGTACACAAGTACAGATAATGAACTTAGTGATTTCAGACATAAATTTTTCAAAGGGAATAATAAAGTAGTTCTTCACGATTTTGAAAATTCTTCAGATTGTTTTACGAATGTTGATTTAAAAGGTGGAGTATGCTACTTTTTAGAAGATAGTAATTACAATGGTAATTGTCATGTCGTCGTTCATCAAAATAATAGAATTATTGATGATACAATTAGACCATTAAAAGAAGAGAACATTGAATATCTTATAAGGAATGCTAAACAAATCCCAATTCTAAAGAAGGTTATATCTGTTACTACTAAATATATGCCAGAAATAATAAGTGCAAACGATCCTTTTGGATTCGATAAACGCCAGAAGGGAAGTATGAAACGCATAAAACCAGATTTTAGCTTATTAAAAACGGATAATAGTATTACTTTCTATTATAATGGATGGCATAAACATGGATTGGGGTATATGGAGAAAAGCAATATTAAGAAAAATGTCCAATGGATAAATCAGTATAAGATATTGATACCAAAAGCATGGGGAACAGGAGCCACATCAACAGACTTATTAAAACCATTTCTTGCAGATACACCTTCTTGCTGTACTGAAACATATTTGGTAGTTGGTCCCTTTGAAACAAAAGAATCTGCAGGAAATGTTTTATCATATATTAATACAAAGTTTTTCCACTTTATGGTCTCTATCAAAAAAATAACGCAAAATTCAATGCAAGATGATTATCAATTTGCTCCGATGCAAGATTTTAGGCAATCATGGACAGATGGAAAATTATATAAAAAGTACAATTTATCAGAAGACGAGATAAACTTCATTGAATCTATGATAAAGCAAGTGAATTAAAGATAATAATTTTAATCAAATAATTACATTATGAATGCGAACAAAAAATATTGTTTTGTTATACAACCATTAAGTGATGAAATATACACCAAGCGTTTTGATGAGGTATTTAAACCTGCTATTGAAGAATGTGATTTAGTAGCTTATCGTGTAGATCTCGATTTGTCTGTAAGAGAAATAATTAGCGAAATAGAAAATAAAATTAGAGATTCTAGATTATGTTTTGCTGATATATCTTTAGATAACCCAAATGTCTGGTATGAGTTAGGCTATGCATCAGCAATAAAAAAGGATGTAGTTATTGTTTGTGATGAAAATCGTTCTAAGTTTCCTTTTGACATAAGCCAACGCAGTATTATAAGATATAAATCTACAAGCCCTAGCGATTTTTCAGATTTAAAGAATGGAATAGTAAGAAAAATAAAAAATTATATATCGTCTGAACGAACTTCTAATTATATTATTTCTAGTCCTGTTAAGGAAGTAGAAGGATTGCAACCTTTTGAGATTGCTTTACTTGCTCTTATTATAGGCGAACAAATGACGGACGAAATTTCTGTCTCAATATATAATATAAAGAATATGATGGAGAAATCAGGTTTTAATGATGTTGCAATTAGTATCGGAATTCGGCTTTTATCAAATAAAGGCTTTTTAATGACTTCAATAGATACTGATTGGAATGGAAATGAATTTGATGCATGTAAACTTACAGAAAAAGGTATATCATTCATACTTAGTAATCCGACATTATTTAATTTGGGACAAAAAACGATTGATGATACTTCACATGAGGAGAGTGATGATCTTCCCTTTTGAAATTAATTAAATATAGACTATGAAAGAAGATATTTTAACGACATTAGCCTTTTCAATTTATTCCAACAAAGGCGTTTATGCACTTTTATTGGGGTCAGGAATTTCACGACAAGCAGGTATTCCAACTGGATGGGATATTATTATAGACCTGATAAAGAAATTGTCAATAGAACTCGGAGATGGAAATCCCAAAGATCCGGAAAGTTGGTATAAAGAGAAATATAAAGAGGAACCTAATTATTCCTCCATTCTTAATCAATTAACCTCAAAGCCAACAGAAAGAGTAAGTCTTCTTCGTAATTATTTTGAACCAACAGAAGAAGAACGTGAAAATCATCTAAAAGAGCCTACAAAAGCCCATAGAGCAATAGCTACATTAGCGAAAAATGGATATCTTAAAGTGGTAATAACAACAAATTTTGATAGATTATTAGAAACATCATTAAATGACATCGGTGTTAAATATCAAGTTATAGCTAACGAAAGTGATATTGAAGGGGCAACGGTTTTAGTTCATGCACCATTTACTATACTAAAAGTCAATGGTGACTATAAAGATTGTCGTTTTAAAAACACTGACGAAGAACTAAAAAAGTACTCCGACAATCTTCGCGATTATATTGGTAGAATAATAGATGAGTTCGGATTAATTACATGTGGTTGGTCTGCTACATGGGATAAAGGACTAATTGACATTATTAAGTCATCAATTAATAGACGCTATAGCAGTTTCTTCACATATATATCTAAGTGCGAAGAATCATTAAAAGATTTAGCAGACTTCAGAGCAGGTAAAACATTGGAAATTCATGACGCAGATACTTTCTTTACTGAATTAAGTGAAAGAGTTATAGCTTTAGAATCTATAGGTAGAGATGTGTTTATTACTAAGGACATCGCTATTGCTAGAATTAAAAAATATATTGTTAAACCGGAGTCAATTATTTTATTAAATGATTTGTTCGAAGATGAATGTAATAAGGTTGTTGATAATATTAAATCCAATGATTTTGCTTCACAGGAACCATCGCCGCAATTATGGAATGACATATTAACGCAAACTGATAACGAAATGGGAGGACTGATCACGATGTATATTACAGCTATAAGATGGTCAAAGAAAGAACACGACAAAATTATAACAGATATTGTTCGTCGCATAGTTAACATACCTAATAAGACCAAAGGATCTTTTTACAAGCATTCTAGAAATATAGGATATTATTCTCGATTAGAACTTCTTTATGGTATTGGAATCGCTTGCATATTTTATCATAAATTCTCCTTACTAAATTCTATATTTAGAATTAGAATGATTGGTCCTGAAAACATCAATGGAGATAAGATAAATATATTAAGTTGTTTAAATCCATGGTTAGTTGATAAAGGTGTCGTAAATGAACTTTCAGAACAAAATTATAAAACTCCACTATCGACAATTTTAAATAAGCGGTTAGCGATTCACTTTAATAATGTTATGGGAGACGATTATAATTTTTATTTCTGTATTTTTGAATATCTATTGGGACTATTTTATAATTATATAGACCCACTGAGTCATACTTATGGAAATGATAGTGTTCCTTCTGGTGAATATTTCTGGAGACAAGGGGATTTTATGAGACATGAAGATAATTTGTTCGATTCCTTTTTCAAACGAATAGACGAAGAAAAAGACAATTCCGACATTTTAATACAAGGAATGTTTGATAGTTCGTATTCAAAATATAAGGAAATAAAAGATAGAGTGGATGCATACATCAAAAAGAATAGATATAGGTATTACTGAAAATTTTGATGATGTGGATATAGAAGTATATTGTAAACTATCACACAAAATAAATCATAGTTAAGATGGAAACTGATAGTTGTCCGAATATATTCGTCCAACCAGAAATTGGACAATTGAATATGTTAGAAAAGGATTACAATGCACATCATGACACTGGTGACATTGAAATTGTGCAGCCAAGAACTACACGATCCCCAAACTGCTATTTATGACCACATTCTCAAACTAGATAGAATATGAACAAATTAGAAAAGTTATATATCATCATTGACAACTCAAAGGAGTTGGGTGTCAAATTAGGCGATGACGTACTCTGCCAGACTAGTGAACTGGAGGAAGAAATCATCAAGAAGGAAAGACTTCCCTTGATAACTGAAAGAAGGCAATAAAGCATCAAACAATATGAGCAAAGAGATACAATTCTTATTATATAGTATGCCCGATGAGCAGGGCAAGGTGCAAGTAGTGATTGAAGATGAAACGCTATGGTGCACACAGAAAGCGATGGCTCAACTATTTGACGTTGGTGTGCCCACCATCAGCAAGCATTTGAATCATATCTTTGAAGAAGATGAACTGGTGAAAGAAGTGGTTGTTTCCAAAATGGAAATAACCACTCAGCATGGCGCTATTGACGGTAAAACACAGACCCATGAAGTTGTGTTCTACAACTTAGACGCTATCATCGCTGTGGGATACCGTGTATCGTCACTTAAAGCGACCCGCTTCCGTCAATGGGCTACAAAGATATTGAATGAGTTTATCAGAAAAGGATTCGTGCTGGATGACGACCGCTTGAAGCAAGGCAAGACGACTTTCGGTAAGGACTATTTCCGTGAGCTGCTCGAAAGAGTTCGTTCTATCAGTGCCAGTGAGCGACGGATTTGGCAACAGATTACCGATATCTATGCAGAATGTTCTATCGACTATGACCGTAATTCGCCAACCACACGGGAATTCTTCCAGATGATACAGAATAAATTTCATTATGCCATAACTGGACAAACAGCACCTGAGATTGTTTATTCTCATGCTGACCACACCAAGGAACACATGGGACTCACTACCTGGAAAAATTCCCCTGATGGCCGAGTATTGAAAAGTGACAGCAAAATAGCCAAGAACTATTTGTCGGAACAGGATATCAGAAAACTGGAACGTGCCGTTACAGGATATTTCGATTACGTGGAGGACTTGATTGAAAATGAAAATGCCTTCAATATGAAACAGTTCGCTGAAAGTGTGAACGAATTTCTCGCCTTTCGAAAATACGAGATATTGTCCGACAAAGGACGTGTTTCAAGAACTGAAGCTGATGCCAAAGCTGAACAGGAATATGATATTTTCAACAAGACACAGCAGATAGATTCTGATTTTGATAAAGAAATCAGAGACTTTTTAGACAAAAAATGATAGAAGTCAACCGTGGATAGATGAAGCAAATGGCATGAAGTCATGGAAACCTGCGATGTGCCTGTAATATCAAATAGACGTAATGAAAAATTCAAGAAGTACTTGTCGCTTATTGATGGACAGGAAATTAATAGTCCATCAAAGTCCTCACCAAATAAAGAGTTCCTTGATATGCATTATCAGAAATACGTAAATAGATAAAACCAAGATTGCTGTTGCTGTAACTCTATGGCACTTACGGATGTATAAACAAGCAAACGAATAGAATTAAGAGCAAATGCCATTAATAATATATCATTTCGGGTATATTATTATGGTTTTTGAATAAAATATACCCTTTGTGGTATAAAACAAAAAATATTATGTATATTTGTACCCGAAATGATATAATATGAGGACATGAACAATCTATCTTCCATTGTAAAATCACTGCGAAAGCAGTATAACTTAACACAGGAAGACCTCTCATTGAAGTCGGGTGTAGGTTTGCGTTTTGTTCGAGACTTGGAGCAAGGCAAAGAATCGTTGCGTTTGGACAAAGTTAATCAGTTGCTAGATTTCTTCAATTATGAAGTTACAGCAACTCTCAAAGGTAAAGACTTAACGCTATGAAACAAGCCAATGTTTATTATAAAAGTCAATTAGCCGGAGTATTGACAGAGAACGATGAAGGTTACGAATTTTGTTACCTTCCAGCCTATCTGTCGTCAGGAAGCGCCAAGTCTGTGAGTTTAACATTGCCATTGCAGGAAGATATATTCAAAAGTGGTGTATTGTTTCCATTTTTCGACGGACTTATACCAGAGGGATGGCTGCTTGATATTGCTATCCGTGATATGGATATCAGTATACTTGACCGTATGTCTCTACTATTGCTATGTTGCAAGGACTGTATCGGAGCCGTAAGTATTGAACCTATTCAAGGAAAGGAGGGAGACAATGTGTAAATGTTTGTATTGTTATGGTCCACTTGCAAAAGGGGAAAAAGACATGCATCCTGCTTGTGCGAAAAAGTTTTTCGGCACAACGGTTATACCAACTTTGGATTATACAACCGAGCATTTGGAAGAACTTGCCAAGCAGGTGATACAAGGTCAGATTTCGCTTACTGGTGTTCAGTCTAAATTGTCTTTGAACTTGAATGAATATGAGGGAAACAAGCGACTTACAATAGTGGGGTTATGGGGAGGTTATATCTGTAAACCGCAGACCACTACCTATGAGCAAATGCCGGAAGTGGAAGATCTAACGATGCATCTGGCTGAGTTGGCTCGTATTAAAGTAGTGCCTCATACACTGATGCGCATGGCAGACAATTCGCTCTGTTACCTTACGCGTCGTATAGACCGAACTTCAAATGGTGAAAAGTTGGCAATGGAAGATATGTGTCAACTCACAGAGAGACAGACCGAGCATAAATACAAAAGTAGTTACGAGCGTATCGGAAAAACGGTATTTCATTATTCTACAGTTCCCAAGATGGATGTTACTAATTTCTTTGAAATGGTATTGTTTTCATGGTTGACAGGTAATAACGATATGCACCTGAAAAACTTTTCACTTTATGAGCCCCAAGATGGTGTAATCCGCTTAGCCCCAGCCTATGATTTGCTAAATGTAGCTATTATTAATCCCAATGATGACGAAGAGCTGGCTTTGACATTGAATGGGCGAAAGAAAAAGTTGGCGAAAGAAAATTTTCTGAAATGTGCTGAAAGTCTAGATATTGAAACTATCGTGGTGGATCGTCTTATCAATAAATATGTTAAGCTTCTGCCGAAGTTTGAAGATATGATTAACAACTCATTCTTGAATGAAGAACTGAAAAAGAAATTTTCAGCGTTACTGAAAGAGAGACTTGACAGGCTTATTTTGGAATAGTGATTAATCAACGGGGATTAATAATAGATACTTAAGTGATATGATAAAAAAACTTAAGGTGATACGTCAACATATAATGTATATCATCTTAAGTCTTTAACAAGTCACTTCGTGAAAATTTATAAACGGTTTGTTAAACTAACAAGTTAAACCTAGTAAAAATAAATGTCTATTATTCAGTGCCTTAAAAAATGGCATCATCGTATATCCATAAAATAAAGATTTATAGGATGACTCCGTCTTTAGTAGTAAATTCATCTAGTGATCCAGCCTTCGTCTGAATGCAGATGTAACTGATGGCACTATCATCTGCTGCACGAAGTTGACGCCTTGCTGAAGGATCAACGCGCATCCAATCACCAGCATTTAGAATGACATCCTCACCATCAATATTCATAATGCCTTTACCTGATATAACACCGTATACTTCTTCGTTTTGCTTATGCTTATGAGCGAAAGGTACTTGTATACCAGCTGGCATATTGTTTATTGAAATTTCTTCACCAGTAAGGTTTAATAACTCATGGAGTTCAGTGCGAGCTGCATCCATCTGAACGGTTGTCTTCTTAAAATTCTTCATTATAGTTTTATACCTTAATTCCGCAGCGTTTTTATTTGTAAATAGCGCAAGTGCTTGATAAACAAAAGCCTACAAACACTTGGCTATGTCAGAAATTTCACCTATCTTAGTGCTACGAAATAAACTAATATAGCAAACAACTGACATGGCAAAAGTAGCAATAAAATCTAAGAACATGACCTCCTTTGGAGGAATTTTTCACGTAATGGACACATTTTCTAAGATAGGGCTTGGAAAACTGATAGAATGCAGATCGGAAAGGCGTTGAAATCGGTTATGAAAAATGCGATTTAGCATCTTTTGATTTCAATGATTTCATCGAGGGAAAGACTTATCGACTTGTGGCTCAGCGTACTCCTAAAAAAGAC
>OBMA010000193.1_pt1 | contig 32745 bp, 17 predicted proteins | sample 1539141 | NCBI WGS metagenome assembly OBMA01 (sample SAMEA3991484, study PRJEB22521) | metagenome | biome: anthropogenic terrestrial biome; feature: sewage plant; material: raw primary sludge | place: Sweden | collected 2012-09-26
ACACGAATTTTCAAAATGCTATAACAAGAACAGGATTTGTGCAGAATCATCATATTGCTTTCAGCGGAGGCTCTGAAAGCAGCAACTATCGTGCTTCAATAGGAGTTATGGATCACAAGACGATTGTGAAGGTTAACGAATACCAAAACTTCACGGCTAAGTTTGACTTATCTCAGAAGGCATTCGACAATATGCTTTCTATTGACTTTGGTGTATTTGGAGCATCACAGAAGAATAACTATATATTTGATGAGCAGAAACTATTTTACAGTGCCGCTACACAAAATCCAACATATCAAGAAGGAATGAACGCATCAGAAGGTTGGGATAAAAATTCAACGGCCAGTCAAATAAATCCTCCCGGAGCATTACTGAAAGAAAAGAATGACGAGAAGAACATGAACTTCAACACTCACCTAGGACTGGATTTCACGCTACTACAAGAACTACATCTAAAACTATTCGGTAGCTACAGTTATAACTCTCTTGAAAACGGAGTATTCTGTCCTACATGGGTGTGGGCTCAAGGACAGGCCTACCGTGGAGAACATAAAACCGAAGACATGTTGGGCAACGCAACTATTGAATGGAAGCACTCATGGGGTATACACGCAATAGTAGCAACGGCAATGACAGAATACCAAAAGAGCAAACACAGCGGATTTTGGACTCTTGTAAAAGGATTCACAACAAACGAATTAGGATACGACAATCTTGCAGCCGCATCAACAAGGCCATACGGAGGTACGGGGTCTGACTACACGGAGTCATCACTAGCTTCGGCTATGGGTAGCGTATCTTATACGCTTATGAACAGATACACTGTCGCCGCCAACATGAGAGCTGATGGAAGTAGTATGTTTGGAAACAACCACAAATGGGGCATATTTCCATCTATATCTGGGACATGGGATGTTGCAGCCGAACCTTTCTTTAAAAGCTTACGCAAACTGATAAACATCTTCAAGATAAGAATGGGATACGGTCTTTCAGGAAACCTCGGAGGTATTGACCCTTACAACTCCATAAACTTGGTACAACCTACAGGTATAATATCATATAACGGTTCACCGACTGTCACTATGGGACAATTCCGCAACACTAATCCAGACTTAAAATGGGAAACACGAAGCACATTTAACATTGGTACAGATATCAGCTTCTGGAATAACAGAGTGATACTGACAGCAGAATACTATTACAGTAAGACTCGCGACATGTTATACCAATATGACGTGCCTGTTCCACCATTCACATACAACAAGCTGCTTGCCAATCTTGGTGAAATGAGCAACAGTGGTTTTGAACTTGGTATTGGTATTACTCCTATATCAAAGAAAAATATGGAACTAAACATTAACATGAATGTGGCTTTCCAAAAAAACAAACTACTATCATTGTCAGGCAACTATAACGGTACACAACTTTCAGCTTCGCAAATAACAAGTATAGGTTCACTTAACGGTGCTGGATTCCATGGCGGCAACAATAACATCGTATACCAAATAATAGGTCAGCCGCTAGGAGTTTTCTATCTGCCTCACTGTACTGGGCTTACTAAAAATAGTGACGGAAGTTACAGCTATGCCATTGCAGACCTTGACCATAACGGAAAAGTAAACATCGAAGACGGTGGTGACAGATATATTGCTGGACAGGCTACACCAAAATGGATACTTGGCTCAAACATTAGTTTCAGATACAAGGAATTTGATTTCTCACTGCAGATTAACGGAGCTTTCGGCCACAAGATATACAATGGAACAAGTCTAACATATATGAACATGTCTAGCTTCCCCGACTATAATGTAATGGCAAAAGCGCCGAAACAAAATATCAAAGACCAGACTGCAACAGACTATTGGCTGGAAAAAGGAGACTACCTGAATTTCGATTATCTCACAATAGGTTGGAACATACCTGTAAGAAATAAATACATCAGTTCACTGCGCCTTTCATGCTCGGTAAACAATTTAGCCACAATAACAGGATACAGCGGACTAACACCTATGATAAACAGTTACGTTGTTGACGGAACACTGGGCATAGACGACAAACGCTCATATCCTGCATACCGTTCATATTCAATAGGAATAAGTATTCAATTCTAGATAACATGAAAAAAACGTATCATATAATAATGACGATTATCGGTTTTGTCGGAATTACAATATCGACAACATTATTATCGTCTTGTCTTGATGAGAATTCCAAAGACAAACTGCTTGAATACAAAGCTTATAACACGGCAACCAATTTATATATAAACTCAGTGGGAAACCTATACAACTATATAGGAGGGAACAGTAACAGTCAAGGTATTCAAGGCACTTATCGGGGAGTATATGACTACAACACGTTTACCACAGACGAGGCTATTCTGCCGACAAGAGGAGGAGATTGGTATGACGGCGGTTTCTGGCAAAACCTGTATATGCACAAATGGACATCCACCGACAAGGCACTACTAGACACATGGAATTATCTTTATAAGGTAATTGGACTATGTAATCATTCTTTAGCAGAAATTGAATACAACAAGAATCTACTCAACGACTCTGAATATAATGAATACACAGCCGAAGTAAAAGGCATGAGGGCTATGTTCTACTTCTATATCATGGATATGTTTGGCAACGTACCTCTGTCAATGAAAGACGGGGCTACACTCGCCGATATGACACAAGCAACACGTCAGGAAGTCGCAAGCACGATAATATCTCAACTACAAGAGGCTGCAACATACCTTCCAGATGAACACAGTAACATTCAAGGAAAGTATTACGGAAAATTTACACGCCCTGTAGCATACTTCATACTTGCCAAAATGATGCTCAACAACGAGATTTATCTAGGCACAGGAGAACACATATTCAGCATTGACGGGAAGCAACTTAACGCATGGGAAGCATGCATATATTATTGCAACATGATTACTAAAGAGGGATATTCTCTTGAAAAGAACTATGCCGACAATTTCGCTGTACACAATGAGACTTCAAGTGAAAATATATTCACCATACCTATGGACAAGACATTATACAGCAATCAATTCTGGTATCTTTTCCGTAGCAGACATTATAACCACGGAAGCGCAATAGGTATGGATGCGGAAAACGGAAGCTGTGCTACCCTATCGACTGTTAAGACATACGGATATGGTACGGATTCTATTGACAGCAGATATAGTATAAACTTCTACAGTGATACACTGAGAGTTGACGGAAAGATTGTTTATCTTAACAATGGTGATCCTTTGATTTACAGACCACTTGAAGTTGCACCAGACCTTACAGGCAGTAAATATGAAAAGACAGGAGGAGCCAGAATGTCTAAGTACGAGATAGACCGTACTGCACATGCTGACGGAAAGTTACAAGACAATGACATTGTTCTATTCAGATATTCAGATGTATTGCTTATGATAGCGGAAGCAAAAGTGCGCAACGGTGAAGACGGCACAAAAGAACTCAACATGATACGCAATCGTGTTGGGATGAACAATAGAAACGCTACATTGCAGAATATCCTTGACGAGAGACTACTTGAACTTATGTGGGAAGGTTGGCGACGTAATGACATGATTAGGTTTGGAATCTTTCAAAAGGCTTACGACCAACGTAAACAAGTGGATAACGAAGACAGCAAATTTACATACCTGTTTCCTATTCCACAAGCAGTAATAGATATGAATACGAAACTAAAACAAAACATAGGATACAAATAAATGTACACTAACAACAAATTGCAGCTTTATCCCTTGCTGCGTCTTGCCATAACCTTTTGTATAGGTATTGTGGCTGGAAAACTATTGTATGACTATATCACTATCGGAATATGGCTCACTGCTGGCATTGTATTCATCGTGTCTGCATGTATTATAAAACACGAACATATACAGAGCATATTAATTGCTGCTACAACATTAGCACTTGGCGGAACTTTGATGTGCCGACAACTGAAAGCAACAGACATACAACTTTCAAATGAAACATCACAATACGAGGCTTTGATTACAAGCACACCAATTGTCCACGGTAAGGTATTGAAATGTGATATTGAAATTATGAGCCTCAACGGAAAGTCTCTTGACAGTCCAATCAACGCAAAAGCTACGATTCTCAGGGATACTACAACTGATATGAAACTGAATACAGGTGATGGGATATGCGCTGAGTCTGTTTTAGAAAAGCCACATAATATATCTGGCAACTCAAACTTCGACTATGCACAATGGATGAAAATACACGGATACACAGCGCAGACATTCATTCCATATTGGAATATACATCCCGCAAGAGTTTCGCTTGGCAAAAATGCTTATGACAGATTATGCATGAAAGCACATATATTTCGTGACAACCTATCAAAAAAAATATTTGCAGATAACAGAAAGGATAAAGAGGCTTACTCTGTGATTTCAGCAATGACATTAGGCGACAAGAGTGCACTAGACAAAGATACAAAAAATGCATTTTCTATATCTGGAGGAAGTCATGTCCTTGCATTGTCGGGATTGCATCTTGGAATAATATTCTCAGTATTCCTGCTTTTATTCGGTCACAGTGCAATCGCTATGACATTATCTATAATTGGTATCTGGGCATTCGCCTTTATCGTAGGCATGCCTCCGTCTGTAGTGCGCAGTGCTGTGATGCTTTCAGTTTATGCCCTTGTAAGTATCATAAACAGAAAAAGCATAAGTTTTAATACTCTTGCTTTTGCGGCAATAGTGATACTTGTAATCAATCCACTTAGTTTGTGGGACATAGGATTTCAAATGTCGTTCATGGCTGTAGCTGGAATATTCACGCTATACAAGCCAATGTATATGTGGCTGCATCCATACAACAAATTGCTGAGTTGGATATGGGGAAGCATCTGCGTATCATTGTCTGCACAGATATTCACATTCCCGATAGTATTGCATTGTTTCGGGCGCTTTTCATGCTACTTCATTCTTACGAACTTTATTGTAGTGCCATGTGCTACATTGATAATATATATGGCAGTGGCATTGATAATAACAATCCCGCTAACGGCACTCAATAACATTGTATGTTACGTAATAGTGCAGATAGCGGGATTAATGAACCGTTCTATATTCTTTATAGCAGGGCTTCCAGGTTCGTCAATAGAGAATTTCTATATATCAACGTCACAGACTTGGCTGCTATATATATTCATACTAAGTAATATCGCAATGCTAAGGAGGCTAAAAGTCCGTCATTAATTATCCTCTAAGAACAAAGGATCATCTGGTGTAACCATGGTTGGTTTCTGAGAAGCAGCATCCAATATCTTTTGTGTGGCGTATTTCTTGTTTACAACAAGACGGAACATATACTCATTAAACCAATTATTGGTCATTATCAAGCATCCCTTCTGTCCGTAAGTAGGTCCCCAACTATTCTCAACTTTCCATTTCTTAGGATTACCATTCTTGTCCAAGTCTACGGCAGTAAGAGTCATTGCATGAGTAGAACCACTATCAAAAGTGCTTATGCGATCGGCCTTATTCATATTGAAATTAGTTCCCATAAGAGTAGAATAGTCAAAGTTGTCTACATCCATATATCCACGTTTACGGTCTAACTGCTTGCCTACGTCATAGCTGGAATATATTTTGTGTCCGTCTTTTATTGAAGTAATGGCAAGTTTGGCAATTTCTTCCATCGGGAGATTTAGGTATGTCCAGTTGTGACCATCATAGGTATGGCGGTCATATTCCACTTCAAAAGTCTTGTAATAAGGACGTCGCGGATCGTTCATCACCATAATGAAAGTACCATTAAGTTTCTTTCCAACGGTAGCTTCATAGAATGTCTGTGGAGTGTACTTATGCGCTTCACCAACAGCTTTACCGTTTTTATCAGTAAACGTATATGCGAATTCCTTTACAGGTTCACCAATAGTGAGAGTAAGCAAATGATAAATATCTGCCAGCATTTCTGTCTTTCTATCTTTTATCGCATTCTTACTTTTTCCAGAAGCAACCATACGACGAAGTTCGAGTCCGTATTCACGCAACTTACTAGAGACAAGTTTATCCATAATCTTTGTGTTGTCACTTGAATATGTTTCAGGCTGAACGTTCATTGGAACCAAGCCATACTTTTCTGTAAGGTCAGCTATACCACAAAAAGTACCGCCATCACTGATAGGATTCTTGAAGAAGAACTGCACTGTTGCGTCTTCCATAGGTTTCTTCGCATTATCTATTGCCCCCTGAAGCATAAGGTTTGCCTTCTCCAACTGATCATAGAAAAACAAATAAGCATGAGAGAACTCAACAGCAAGAGTGTCGTTGTGCTGTTTTGCAAAATCTGCACGAAGAACATTCATGCCTGTAAACATCCAGCAACGTCCAGAACTCTGCTGGTCGTGAATATTCTGACTAGGAGTTTCATTACTGAAATATGTATCAACAGTTCCCTGATTGGCAAAGTTCTTAGCCAAATCGTCAATACTATTAGATGCGATTGCATTAAAAATAGCCTTATCGGCTTTTGATGATTTCTGTGATTTCTCTATCTGCTGCAACATATTGGCAGATATGCCACCTGGATTTGTCTGTGCAAGCATCACTGTTGCTACACACAAGCAAAGTCCAACAGTAAAAGTCTTTTTAATCATAATAATGTTTACGTTTTATATTATTTACGCCTTCAAAGGTAATAATTAATGTATGGAAACACAAAGAAATTAATATTTCTTTTAAATTTTATACTAACAGAATAAGTGCTAGTAGAATTATTATCTGAACATTATCTATAATTATATGTTTATTTTTGTATATCCAACTGATTTTTAGTAATTTTGCAATCTAATTCCATTTTAGGAATTACTCAACATAAAGATAAAATACTATATATATTATGAAATTTCAGGAAGTACCGGTATTACTGCTTACAGGTTATCTGGGCAGTGGCAAGACAACATTGGTTAATAAAGTTCTGTCTAACAAGCATGGTATAAAATTCGCCGTAATCGTAAATGATATAGGTGAAGTGAATATTGATGCCGACCTTATACAGCAAGGCGGTATCGTCGACAAGAAAGACGACAGTCTTGTTGCATTGCAAAACGGATGTATATGCTGCACTCTGAAAATGGACCTTGTAGCACAACTACGCGACATAACAAGTTTGCAGAAATTCGACTATATTGTTATTGAGGCAAGCGGTGTTTGCGAACCTGCACCTATAGCACAGACAATATGTTCAATACCAACAATGGGACCTGAATATATCAAAGGTGGTATAGCGCGTCTTGACTGTATAACTACAGTTGTTGATGCACTGCGAATGAAAGATGAATTCGGCAACGGCGAAAATCTAATAAAGCAGAACATAGCAGAAGATGATATTGAGAACTTAGTTATACAACAGATTGAATTCTGTAACATCATATTGCTTAACAAGGCATCAGAAGTTGAGCCTAGCGAACTAGAACGTCTAAAAGAAATAATAACAGCTTTGCAGCCACATGCAACAATTATTGAATGTGACTATGGTAATGTAGACCTCGACAAGATAATAAACACACATCTGTTTGACTTTGACAAGGTTGCTACTTCTGCTGCATGGATTGACGAAATAGAGCATCACCACGACGATGAACATGATGATGATGATGACGACGACGATGAACATGACCACGAAGGACACCATCATCATCACGAACATGATCACGAAGGTGGAGAAGTTGAGGAATATGGCATTGGCACATTTGTGTATTATCGCCGCAAGCCTTTTGATCTTGTAGGATTTGATGAGTTCATAGCCTCAAAATGGTCAAAGAATATCATACGCTGCAAGGGTATATGCTGGTTTAAGGATGAGCCTGCCACATGCTATGTATTTGAACAGGCAGGAAAGCAGATGAATCTTCGCAATGCTGGTCAATGGTACGCAACGATGGATAAAGACGAACTTGCTGACCTTATGCAACGTGAGCCAGGACTAAGTCAGGACTGGAACGAGCAATATGGTGATAGAATGCAAAAACTTGTATTCATAGGTCAACATCTTGACAAGGATGAGATAACTAGACAATTAGACTCTATTCTTCTTGACTGATAAAACATGCAACTGGATAAATTTAAGATTATAGCTATAGACGCTGACGATACTCTTTGGGACTGTCAATCGTATTTTGACAATGTTGAAAACATGTATTGTCAGTTGCTTTCTCAATATGCTGATGCCGAAACCATATCAGAATCTTTGTTTGCCACAGAAAAGGCAAACATGGATTGTCTTGGTTACGGCATCAAGGCTTTCACGATGTCACTGATTGAGAATGCAATTAAGATTTCAGAAGGTGAAGTAAAGGGAAACATAATAGAAGAGATACTACAAATGGGTAAATCGCTTCTATCTTTTCCTACTACTCCACTACCAGAGGTTGAAAACACACTTATTACTCTCAACGAAAGAAAGAATGACGACAACTACAAACTGGTTGTTTTTACCAAGGGAGAACTTCAAGATCAGGAAAACAAGATAAAGCGTTCGGGGCTTGCCAACTACTTTGACGATGTAATCATAGTTTCAGAGAAGACTGAGCACGAATACAGACATCTATGCGTGAATTACAATATACATCCAAAAGAACTACTTATGATAGGTAATTCCTTCAAGTCGGATATTGCGCCTGCACTTAGCATTGGAGCATACGCTATTCATGTACCATTCAGTGTGGCTTGGAAAATGGAACTATCTGATACTTATGACCATAAGCATCTCACGACGATAAAGCATTTTGGCGAAATTTGCCAATAAAGCATAAATATAATTTTACTTCGGGGTAATAATATTACCCCTTTCTTTTTTTATAATGACAAAATTTGAATTTAAGCCACAGCTGGTGGCTACATTAAGAAATTACAATCGTAAACAGTTTATCACTGACCTCATGGCAGGTATCATTGTTGGAATCGTAGCATTGCCGTTGGCAATAGCTTTTGGTATCGCCAGTGGAGTAACACCTGAAAAGGGAATAATAACAGCTATCGTTGCAGGTCTAATAATATCAGTATTCGGGGGAAGTAAGGTTCAGATAGGAGGACCAACAGGAGCTTTCATTGTTATAATATATGGAATTATTCAGCAATACGGAATTGAAGGATTAACCATAGCCACAATAATGGCAGGAATATTCCTGATTATTTTTGGACTACTACATTTAGGTACAATAATTAAATATATCCCCTATCCTATTGTTATTGGATTCACAAGCGGTATAGCCGTAACTATTTTTACCACACAGATAAAAGACCTACTCGGACTTTCAATAGCAAATGTTCCTGCTGACTTTGCTAGTAAATGGATTGCATACTTTCAAAACATCGGCACAATAACTCCATGGAATGCATTAATAGGTATTGCAAGTGTTATTGTCATTGCAATATCACCAAAGTTCAGCAAAAAGATTCCAGGGTCGCTAATTGCGATTATAATAATGACTGTGGGAGCATTACTGTTAAGAAAATATGCAGGTGTTACCTCAATAACGACAATTGGTGATCACTTTGCAATAAGTAACAAACTACCTGAAGCTACAATACCTGCATTATCTATCAACACAATAAAGTCGTTGATGCCTCCGGCCATTGTCATTGCTGTATTAGGAGCAATAGAGTCTTTGCTTTCTGCAACTGTTGCAGACGGCGTTATTGGTTCACGTCACAATTCAAATACAGAATTGATAGCTCAAGGGCTGGCTAATCTGGCTTCGCCTATCTTCGGCGGAATACCAGCAACAGGCGCAATAGCGAGAACAATGACAAATATAAACAACGGCGGTCGCAGCCCTGTCGCAGGAATAATACATGCGGGCGTGTTACTCTTGATATTTCTATTTCTAATGCCGTTGGCTAAATACATACCAATGGCTTGTCTTGGCGGTGTATTGGTAATAGTAAGCTACGGCATGTGCGGTTGGCGTTCGTTCATCGGAATCATGCACAATCCTAAAAGCGACATTATCGTGTTGTGGGTAACTTTCCTTCTAACAATATTCTTCGACTTGACTATTGCAATAGAAGTTGGACTAGTATGTGCATGCCTGCTTTTCATGAGACGTGTGGTAGAAGCAACTGGTATTAAAGTTATAAGCGATGAGATTGATCCATCAGAAGAGGAGAGTGATTTCATGCTTGGGAATCTTGAACATCTGACAATACCTAAAGGCGTTGAGGTTTATGAAATCAATGGTCCATATTTCTTTGGTGCCGGTAACAGCTTTGAAGAGATTATGGCAACATTCGGAGACCGTCCCAAAGTAAGAATAATAAGAATGAGAAAAGTGCCGTTTATCGACAGTACAGGAATACATAATCTAACGAATCTCTGTTTAATGAGTAAGAAAGAAGGCATACAAATAATACTTTCAGGAGTTAACGAAAATGTTAAGAAAACCCTTGAGCATGCACAACTCGAAAATATTATCGGCAAGGAGAATATATGCGGCCATATAAATGAAGCTTTGGAAAGGTCTAAGGAAATTAAATAAGTAGTTAAAATATATATTTTCTTTAAATTCATTTTGATATATTCAAAATATAATTTATCTTTGTAATCGATGATAAACACATCACGACAATATAACTTATTAAAAATATATCAAATATGAAAGATTTAAAAGGTACAAAAACAGAGAAGAACCTACATGACGCCTTTGCAGGTGAGAGTATGGCACGTAACAAATATACTTATTATGCCTCAAAAGCTAAGAAAGAAGGTTATGAGCAGATAGCAGCTCTTTTCGAGGAGACTGCTGGAAACGAAAAGGAGCACGCAAAACTTTGGTTTAAATATCTCAATGGTGGGGATTTTGCACCTACTATGGATAACTTAGTTGACGCTGCAAGCGGAGAACACTACGAGTGGACAGACATGTATGCTCAAATGGCTAAAGATGCTAAAGAAGAAGGCTTTGATGAGATTTCTAGGAAATTTGAACTTGTTGCTGCCATTGAAAAGCATCATGAAGAGCGCTACTTGAAACTGTTGCAAAACATCAAAGACGGAATTGTATTCTCACGTGATGGTGATCGCATCTGGAAATGCCGTAACTGCGGACATATCATTATCGGAAAGAAAGCTCCAGAAATTTGCCCTACGTGCAATCACCCAAAGAGTTTCTTCGAAATAAGTGCAGAAAACTATTAAATAATATCCATAAAAGAGGCAGCTTAATAAGCTGCCTCTTTTTAGCTTAATTATCTGAACTTTATCATAATTCTGAGTAAATAGCTTACTGCTTTCGGTTTAATCAAGGTGTCTTTATTTTGTAGACCTAAAGAAACCATCTTAAAAATAACGAAAAACACCATACCATCAAAACGGAACTGCTGTATTGAAAATAACCTTTAAGATAGGGAAACACACAGTAATTAAATAAAATATTTCATTTTTTATTTTGTATTGTGTGAGGCTTGCAGTATCTTTGCACAAATAATCATGCTAAAAGTATTGATGGACAAAACTAAATTTGGATTATTAAGCAATATTATATATCCGGCAGATCTTCGTAAACTCAACGTTGAGCAATTACCAGAAATCTGTAAGGAACTACGCGAGGATATTATTGATGAAGTTTCTGTTAATCCAGGACACTTCGCATCATCGCTAGGTGTAGTGGAAATAACAGTGGCTCTGCATTATGTATACAATACACCGGAAGACCGTATTGTATGGGATGTAGGGCATCAAGCTTATGGACACAAAATACTTACGGGGCGCAGGGATAAATTCTGTACCAACCGCAAATTTCATGGTATATGCCCATTTCCTAATCCACGTGAAAGCGAATACGATACTTTTACATGCGGACACGCAAGTAATTCTATTTCGGCAGCATTAGGTATGGCCGTGGCAGCACTTCACAACGATCAAAGACATGTTGTTGCTGTTATCGGAGACGGAGCTATGAGCGGAGGCTTGGCATTTGAAGGACTAAACAACGTATCAAGCACACCTAATGACTTACTGATAATTCTCAACGACAACGATATGTCTATTGACCGTGCCGTAGGAGGCATGGAACAGTATCTGCTAAACATTGACACTAACGAGACATACAATCGTTTGCGCTTTAAGGCTAGCAAATGGCTACATAGCAAAGGATATTTGAATGAAGACAGAAGGAAAGGCATCTTAAGACTAAACAACGCATTGAAAAGTGCGCTAAGTCATCAGCAGAATATTTTTGAGGGTATGAACATAAGGTATTTCGGACCTTTTGATGGACATAACGTCAAGGAAATCGTCAGAGTTCTTCAACAGTTGAAGAATATGAAAGGACCGAAACTTTTACATCTTCATACTGTAAAAGGTAAAGGATATGAACCAGCAGAGAAAGCAGCTACAATATGGCATGCTCCAGGTAAGTTTGACCCTGAAACAGGGGAACGAATGATTGCCGACTGCAGCAACCTACCTTCAAGATTTCAGGACGTGTTTGGAAACACCCTGTTGGAATTGGCGGAAAAGAATCCAAAGATAGTTGGTGTGACTCCAGCAATGCCTACAGGCTGTTCTATGAACATCATGCAGAAAGCAATGCCCGATCGTGTATTTGATGTTGGTATTGCCGAAGGACACTCAATAACATTCTCTGGCGGTATGGCAAAAGATGGATTGCAGCCATTCTGCAATATATACAGTTCTTTTAGCCAAAGGGCGTATGACAATATCATTCATGATGTTGCAATACTTAATCTGCCTGTTGTGATATGTCTTGATCGTGCAGGATTAGTCGGCGAAGACGGTCCTACACATCATGGAGTTTTTGACATGGCAGCGCTGCGTCCTATTCCAAACATCACAATAGCAAGTCCAATGAATGAGCACGAATTGCGCCGTCTTATGTACACAGCGCAACTTCCAGACAAGGGTGCATTCGTGATTAGATATCCACGTGGACGCGGAGTACTTTCAGACTGGAAATGTCCTTTAGAAGAAATAAAAGTAGGAACAGGCAGAATCTTGCATGACGGAAAAGATGTTGCGATACTTAGTATAGGCCCCATCGGCAATAACGTCGAGATAGCCATTAAGGAATTTAGTGAAACAGAAAGCGAGACACTAAGTGTTGCACATTATGACATGCGTTTTCTGAAACCATTAGACGAGAATTTGCTTCACGAAATAGGAAAGAAATTCAAACGTATAATAACAATTGAAGACGGAATACGTAGCGGAGGATTCGGTTCATCTATCCTAGAATGGATGAGCGACAACGGATACTACCCAAAGATTACTCGTCTAGGTGTCCCAGACTCTTTCATCGAGCACGGACCTGTAGACGAACTTCAGAAAATATGTCACATTGATCCTGATAGTATTATTTATACCATAAAAAGCTTAAGATGAAAATAATTATAGCTGGAGCATACGCCATTGGCACATATCTTGCAAAATTGCTCTCGCGCAATAATCAAGACATTGTTCTCATGGATGAAAATCTTGAAAATCTTGAGAGAATAAGTTCAGACTTTGATCTCATGACTATCAACGACTCATGCACTAGCATAAAGGCTTTAAAAGAAGCAGGAACGGAACATGCAGACCTGTTTATAGCCGTGACTCCTGACGAAAGCAAGAACATGACAAGCTGTACTTTAGCCAATGCTCTCGGAGTTAAGAAAACTGTGGCTAAAGTTGATAACTACGAATATGTTACACCTGAACTAGAGAACTTCTTTGCCAAACTAGGAATCAACTCCATTATATATCCGGAAATGCTTGCAGCAAAGGATATCAACAGCGGGCTGAAGATGTCGTGGGTGAGACAAAGATGGGATGTTCACGATGGTGCTCTCGTTATGCTTGGAATAAAACTTCGGCAAACTTGCGAGATCCTTAACAAACCAATGAAAGACATTAGTGGCCCTGATGATCCGTTCCATGTAGTTGCTATAAAGAGAGGCACTGAAACTATCATTCCTAGAGGAAATGATGTTTTACAACTCTACGACCTCGCTTATTTCATGACCACACAACAGTATATTCCATACATCAGAAAGATTGTTGGTAAAGAACATTATATTGACGTGAAGAACGTTATGGTGATGGGAGGTGGTGGAACTGCAGTAAGAGCAGTAAAGACTATGCCTGAATATATGAACATTAAAATCATAGAGAGTGATGAGCATCGTTGTGAGCAACTAAACGAATTGCTTGATGACGACCGCACACTGGTAATAAACGGTGACGGAAGAGACCTTGCCTTGCTACAGGAAGAAGGCATAAAAAACACTCAGGCTTTCGTGGCTCTTACTGGAAACGCCGAAACTAATATCCTTGCTTGCCTAACAGCTAAGAGAATGGGAGTTAGAAAGACTGTTGCTATGGTTGAGAACATTGATTACATTAGTATGGCAGACAGTCTTGATATAGGAACGATAATCAATAAAAAAGCCATTGCTGCAAGCTATATATATCAAATGATGCTAGATGCAAACGTACATAACGTACGGTTCATAATGAACATAAATGCTGATGTTGCAGAATTCATACCACAAGAAGGCGCCAAAGTAACACGCAAAGAAGTAAAAGACTTAAAGTTGCCTGACGGAATGACAATAGGCGGACTTGTACGCAATGGCAATGGAATGCTGGTATCAGGAAACTCTCGTATTGAGGCCGGTGATACGGTAATGGTATTCTGTTACAATGTAGACATGAAAAAGATTGAGAATTTATTTAATTGATGCTAAACAGCAAAACCATATTTAAAATTATAGGCTCGCTACTCTTCATTGAGTCAGCGATGATGGTTTGCTGTCTAATTATGTCAATTGCTTATCATGAAAGCGATACTATTCCATTTTTATACTCCATACTTATAACATTCTTATCTGCTCTCTTTCTTCGCTTTTTAGGTCATAAAGCAGACAATTCTATGACTAAGCGCGATGCATACCTTGTAGTGTCATTATCATGGATTATATTTAGTTTTTTCGGCACTTTTCCCTTGACTATCGGAGAATACGTTCCTAGTTTCACAGACGCATATTTTGAAACAATGTCGGGATTCACAACAACCGGAGCTACAATAATAAACAATGTAGATATACTTCCACATGGAATATTATTTTGGAGAAGTATGACTCATTGGATAGGCGGACTAGGAATAGTATTTTTCACAACAGCTATACTTCCATCTTTTGTAGGAGGATCTGTGAAGATATTTGCGGCAGAATCAACGGGGCCCATACATTCACGTCTTCATCCACGACTCAGCACAAGTGCTAAATGGATATGGACTGTTTATCTAGTAATTACAATAGCATGCAGTATTTCATTTATGGTATGTGGAATGGGATGGTTTGACAGCATCAACTATGCTATGGGAACTACAGCTACAGGAGGCTTTTCAACCCACAACAGCAGTATTGCTTTTTTCCATTCTTCAGCAATAGAGTATGTAGGAGCTTTTTTTTGTTTTTTATCAGGTATAAACTTCACACTAATATATACATCTGCGATTAACAAAAGCATAAAAACAATTTTTAAAAGTAGTGAATTTCGTTTTTATTCTTTTATCACGCTCATATTTAGTCTATTTGTAATATATCAACTCATAAAATACAATGGCTATGATATAGAACACGCTATACGTTCTGGTATTTTTCAAGTTGTATCTTTTATAACAACAACAGGATTATTTAGTGACGATGCCAACAAATGGCCTCATATAACTTGGATTATCTTAACGATATGTATGTTTCTTGGAGCATGTTCAGGAAGTACAAGTGGTGGCTTCAAAAGCATTCGCAGTGTGATAATAATAAAAATGATAAAAAATGAGTTCAAACAGATATTACATCCTAATGCTGTATTGCCAATACATGTAGATGGAGCAAACATCACACATCAAAAATGTGTTACATTAATTTCTTTTCTATCAATTTATTTATTAATATGTCTCATATCTGTATTCATTATCCTTTTATATGGCATTGATCCTATGAATTCGATTACAATGGTATTAAGTAGTATAGGAAACGTAGGACCTACGATAGGCAGAGATATAGGAGCAACATCAAGCTGGGTTACACTTCCGACTGCTATAAAATGGCTTTGTTCAGCTCTTATGCTTATTGGACGATTGGAAATATTCACTGTACTGGTGATATTCACACCAACTTTTTGGAAACACAACTAATAAATATCATATGAAACCTATTAAATTCAATCCATTACTGAAATCCACAATTTGGGGGGGGGACAAAATCATTCCCTTTAAACACCTAGAACTAAGCCAAGAAAACGTTGGTGAGAGTTGGGAAATATCTGGAGTAAAAGACCATGAAAGCATCATAGCCGACGGTGAATATGCTGGAACTAAACTAAATGACTTATTGTCAGAGCTTAAAGGTAAACTTTTAGGAGAAGAGAACTACAAACACTTCGGTAACGAATTTCCTTTGCTGATTAAGTTTATCGATGCAAGAGACCAATTGTCAATTCAAGTACACCCTACCGACGAGATTGCTAAGAAACAAGGTAAGGAACGCGGAAAAACAGAGATGTGGTATATCATGAACAGTGATGAAAACGCAAAACTGAGAATCGGCCTAAAAAAGAAGATAACACCTGAAGAATACGAGAAGATGGTTGAAAACGACACTATCACTGATGCTCTTGCAGAATATAACGTAAAGGAAGGTGACTGTTTTTTCTTACCTGCTGGAAGAATACATAGTACAGGTGCAGGATGCTTTCTTGCAGAAATACAGCAGACAAGTGATGTCACATGGCGCATTTACGACTTCAAGCGTAAAGATAAAGATGGTAACTATCGCCAGCTCCACACAAAACAGGCCGCAGAAAGCATTAACTATAATGTGGAAAATGACTATCACACAGATTATAAACCAGAAAAGAATCAGGGCATAAGTCTTATACGCTGTCCTTATTTCTGCACAAGCATATATGACCTTAACGAACCTATGACAATAGACTATAGCAGTCTTGACAGTTTCGTTATCTTCCTTTGTCTTAAAGGAAGTGCCGATATAAGCGACAATGAAGGAAACAATATCTCTTTAGAAGCTGGCGAATCAATATTAATACCTGCTACGACAAAACAAATATATGTAAAAGGTGAGGTAAAATTCCTTGAGTCTTACATATAATATTTAGTATATATAAAGAAAAAGTACGAAGAAAGGTTATGCCTTTCTTCGTACTTTTTCTTTATAAACTACTCCACTAATTAGATTTAGCAATCATCAATGCACTATTTGACCTTACAGTCCATTCCTGCATATTTCTAACATCATATTTGCTCCATGCAGAACCGAATAGATAGGTAAACTTCTCGCCATGATAATCATCTTTTATACCAACAGCATGTCCATAGATACCATTCTCTGGTTTGATAGTCATTAACTTGGTTGTAATGCTACCATAAGGAAACAAGACACCAACATAAATCTGTGAATTATTTTTTTGTGGATCGTCAGTCGGATCAGCATATAATACGGTTTCTTTGCTTACAACAGCACCTTCTGCACTATGAAGAACAACTCCAGCAACAAGTTTGCAAGCCGACGTTATACCATCATACCATACGGTCATCTTATTGAAGTTATTGCCTTTATCAAGACTTATCAAGCGATGTTCCACAACGTTCTTATCAAGTCCTATACTGACTGCATTGAAATCAAGTCTTACTGTAAAACGCAACGGACCATTATCTAATATTTCATAATCCTTATAACAATAAGGCATTATCATCTTGCCGTCTTTCATCAATGCAGGAGTACCACATCCTAATGTTGGTCCAACACTGTAACAGTCCATTCCGTTACCATGGTCATAATGAAAAGAAGTTGCATCATCAATAGCCCTAGCTTCTTCCTTCTTGCCTATTCTATAAAGAGAATCCTCTATAATATTTGCGTCATAATCAACTTTATAACGCTTGTCCATAACAAGTTCAGGAGTGTTTTTAATCCATACATCAAATCCGTAAGCCTTTTCGCCACTCCTCTGAAGTGCAGGTCCGTATGCACGATATATACCTCGGTCGTTTTCCCAAGCTATGTCATCTTTTCTTATCTTATACAGTGCTCCATAAACAAAATTTCTCATTGCGGAATGTTGTCCTTGTTCAACATAAAACACAGCATCTCCATTAGGTCTTACAGATGCATCAACAAGCAGTTTTCCATCATAACTCTTCTGATATTCAACCTCGTTTCCATGAGCATCCCTAACAATGATGTCATCACCATTTCCGCATCCCAAACTTTTACATATACTGTCAAGACTAACTTCAGCCAATTTCTGAATCTGAAAATCAAGACTATTATGCACATTAAAAGAAACTCTTTGCAATCCATTTCCAATATACTTCACATATTCGCAAGCTGCAAGCAGAAAAGCACCTGTTCCAAAATTAGCTTCAGAGTTTTTATCCACCACCTGACCTGGTATAGCCTTTTCTCCGATAGGCTGAACATATCCTATCCTTCCATCAGACTGCAATGCTGTTTCCGAAAGATATTTCCATGCTCTGTTTATAACAGGGCGATATTTCGCTGCGTCAAGAATACCATTGTTCACTCCCCACAGCATACCGTAAGTAAAGAAAGCCGTACCACTTGTCTCTGGTCCTGGAGCCTGCAACGGGTCCATCATTGAGCGAGTCCAATATCCCTCTTTCTGCTGAAGCTTGGCAACGGCATTAGCAAGAGTAATATATTTTTTAATGAAGAAATCATAATGACGATATGTATGGGGCATATCCTGCAACACTTTGGCAAGTCCTGCTAGCACCCATCCATCACCTCTTGCCCAAAAATCCTTCTTGCCATTATTTGTCTTGTGACGTGGATAAATATATTTCCCATCACGGAAATACAGCCCAGTCTCTTTATCCAGCATTATGCTATCACTGTAACATAAGTTCTCATAAAGCTTATCTAGGTATTTTTCATCACCAGTCAAATTATACATCTTTGTCATTACAGGCATTACCATATACAAGGCATCAGCCCACCACCAATAGTCATGAGCCTTAGAGTTGGCTTCATACCCCATTACTTCAAGGGCTCTCTTCAGACGAAAGTCATTAAGTAATTCTTTCCTATCAGCCTTTGAACCATAAGAAATATTACACAGATCAATATATGTCTGGAAACAAATTTGCCAATCACCAAACAGTACATGCTGTTGGTCTTCACCATATAATTTATATTTCCATTTAGAAGCATCTTTTTCAGTAGCCCCCATCCATTTATTGTGTTCTGCCCATTTTGTGGAATATTCAATCCATTGCTTATTAGACGTAAGTCTGTAAGCCTCCATATTTCCTGTATGATAAGCGGCATTGTCCCAGAAAGCATTTGTTTCTGGTTTGTTATGAGACTGCCAGTAATCATTCACCTTTCCTATCATCTCCACAATTTTTTGTTGCTGCGCATTAAAAGCCATACCGCTTGTAAACGCAAGCATCAGAATTGTCGAAATTATTAATTTCCTCATTATCTATATAATATATATTATTCCTTATTATGTATAATCTCTACCATTTATCCTTTGGTTGTGGAGTGTCCGTCCACATGTGGTCTTTAGGAAATTTATCTCCACCCCATGCCTTAACTTGTGTCCAAGGTTCTGCATTCGCAGTCCAGAAAGGATCATCTGCAGGCAATCCCAATGGCATAAATGTGAGCGAAGCCATGTATTCACTGCCATTATTGGTGTACCAATCTGCAGCATCAGGCTGACTTCCACAAAATCCTATTGTGAGAAAACCTGCATCATTATAATTATTGTGTTCATCCCACATACGATGCATTACTTTTGTAAGTGCTGCTCTCACCTGACCATTTGTAAGTTCTGTCGGCAGAGCTTTCATCCATGCTAAAAGAGCCAATGGCTGCATTGCTGCATTACGATACGGGATACTACGCCCGAATACAGGGAAAGTGCCTTCTGGAGATATAAAACGTTCCAATATTATTGAATATTTCTGTGTACGTTTCAGCTGTCTGTCATAATACTTCTTATAGTCTAGACGTGTACTTGCCTTAGCATCAATCATAGCCTGTAATGTTTCCAGATACATTGCATGAAATACATAGCTACCATAATAATTGAAAGCAAACTCAGGACCATCAGAATACCATCCATCACCAACATACCATTCCTCAACTTTACGGCAGGCTGAGTTCACACGATACTCGTCATAGTCACCACCAGCCTTAGCAATGAAACTTTCTATTGTTGACGAGAACAACAACCAGTTTGTATAAGGAGGATCTATCTTCCTCAATTTTTTGAATTCGTCAAGATATCTCTGTTTGGTAGTATTATCTAGTGGTTTCCATAATGAATCATATCCACGAAGAAAACTCTCAGCTATATATGCAGCATCTACAAGATTCTGCCCACCTATCCCCCAACAGAGATAATCAGGAGATGCAGGATCTACAGCATTAACATAGCTTTTTAATGCCCACTCTCTAAGTTGTTTGCGTTTTGCACATTCTGTAGTATTGTCATCAGGCAAAGAAAGCCAAGGTGCAATACCTGCCATAAGTCTGCCGAAACATTCCATGTAGGCAACTTTTTTATTTCGACTGTCGAAACTTGGACTGAATTCCATCTTCATATTCTTCACAAGTTCACCTTTCGCCATATTTTCCAATACAGGACGTGACATTTTCCAAGCTTGCGAACTCCAATACTCACGATCGTTTACTTGATCTTTCTTTTTTGCAGCTACACTAAAAGGCATAAGCAAGGCAAATGCCACCACAAATAACTTAATATATTTAATCATAACAAACTATTTATTATTACCTATTAATTATAAAACGACGGAATAACCATTATATTTGATTACTCCGCCGTAAAATATAACCTATTGATGATTCACGTTATCCATAAACCATTTAATTACCTATTTTCATCAGCGACGGCATCTTCCCAATTAGTCCACATTTGTGTAGATTCGCTATATCCGTCATATCCATAGTTCTGTCTCAACGCTGCCCCCGTATTGGCTGTTATTGCAGAATTAGGAATAGGCCAGAATATATTGTGCTTGTTAACCTTATATTCCAAACTTACACCGTTTGACTGTATGGCGCCATTATTGAACAGACTGTAGTTAATAAGACGCTGATACCAATAGTTTCCGCCATTGCGGTCTGTACCCTCTTGCTTGTCCCATGTCTTAATGTCATAAGTATGTCCCCATTCATCAGGTTTTCCACTCTTTGCAAGACACCACGCAACACGTGTCATTTCAGGCTGTCTCCACTCTTCCATATAAAGTTCACGAGCTCGTTCATCTAGGATATCGCCTATAGTGACGGTTGTAAACAGATGCTTAGCATTTGCACGCTTGCGTACTACGTTTACGTCATCGGCAGCCCCTGTTACGTTACCTTGATAGAAACGTGCTTCAGCACGAATTAAATATGTCTCAGCGAGACGGAAAAGATAAAGGTTTCCATTAGAACCAGTAGACGCACCGTTAAACTGATTTGCGCCTAAATTACCTTCTGCTGTCTTATCCAATATATAGCATTGGTATAGCGGTGTAGGATACCAACTTCTGATTGTATCTCCACAAAGTAAATCTCCCTTGTGAACGATAGTCTTGCCTGTACCGTCAACATAGTCTTGAGTAGCATACAATTGGAAGTTCTTGCCATAGTAAGGAGACTTTTTATTAGTATATCTTATATCTTCCATTTCTACCCAGTTTCCAACACTACGATTGTGACGCAAGTCCTGATAGTCTGGAGTTCCATCAACATTCCAAATAGCCTGATTGTAGTGCTTTGAAGTTCTGAAACATCCGATACCACGTCCGATAGATCTTACCCAATCGTTGTTTTCATCATAATCAGCATTATTTCGTGCGATATTTTTTCCGGCAGGAGAAATTCCTGTAGGATCTTTAATCACACCATTGCCCCAGTGAGCGAAACATGCACGCATAATACTATATCCTGTGAAATTCTGATCATTAAAGTTCAATATAGGCATAATAAGTTCCTTGTTTGCAGGGTCGCATACATTTTCGCCGCGATGAAGATCCCAAAGAACATTACGTGTTATAGGCCACGTCTTTTGGTTTCCGGCAACAAAAGTTCCGAATGGATTTTCCATCAGGTGCAGACCATAGTTACTTATAAGATCTGTAGCGGTCTGCTCTGCTTTATCATATTGACCTGTAACAAGATAGCATTTTGCCAAAAGATGCAGACAAGCCTCTTTGTTTACCATACCAATATCAGTCATTGCTGACTGCGAAGGCACGTATTTCACTGCAAATTCCAAATCGTTTACAAGCATCTTGAAGATAGCTTCCTTTGATGTGCTCTTGTAGTCCTGCTTTGGTTTAGTGATAATATTTGTTACCAAAGGTATATCACCAAACTGCAATGTTAAATAGTAGTATCTCAATGCACGGTGGAAATAAGCACGTCCCTTATAAATGTTTCTTGTTGTTTCATCAAGTCCCTGTGCCTTATCTACGTATGAAAGCACTGTATTAGCATATTTCACACCAGTATATCCCTCATCCCAAAAACGTTGCATGGCATTAGCATCACCACCACCGTTCATACCAGATGTAGGAGTAAGTTTTGCATCAAAGTTATCTTGGAAACCACCACCCATATCTGTCTTGGCATACAAGCCAATATCAGACATTATATAGTTGGAAGCCATTGGAATAACGTTTCCGTTTCCATCCATTATGATAGTCTTCAATTCCAGATCACACATACCTAGAGCTGATTTCAATCCAGCTTCATTGCTATATGTTGTTGAAGGCTCATAGAATGACAGTGGGTCTTGAGAAAGAAATGAATCCCCACAACTTACGAGCATTGTCGCCATGACAAATGCCGCACAGCCTTTAAATATATTACTTATATAGTTCATGATGTATTTCAAATTAAAGTGTAATATTTATTCCAAGATTGAATGCACGTGTACCCAAATCGCTTGTTTCAGGATCACCATATTCCCAACTGTCTATTGTGAATACATTGTTCACACTTGCGGTTACACGAACTCTTTCAAGCATCGCCTTGCGTGTCCATTCACGTGGAAGAGTGTAGCCTATCGTAATATTGTCAAGACGCACGAAACTGCGATTATGAAGTTTCTCCACTCCTGTACATCCCGTAGGACCTACTGCATCAAGACGCGCATAAGTGTTTGACGGATTCTCTGGAGTCCAATATTCTTTCTTAAATACATTAAATGCATTTGTAACCATTGAACCTCCGTTATCCTGATTCAGATAATATCCCTCAAGGCTCTTATGTCCCATGTATGAATAAAGAGAGAAAGAGAATGTAAAGTCCTTCCAAAGTGTAAAATCGTTGCGCAAGTTCCAATATATTGGAGGATTTGTAGTTCCAAGAAAAACTTTATCCTTATCATTATAAACAGGAACACGTGTTCCGTCAGCAAGAATCTTATCATCATCAGTATAATGGTTTACAACCTTTGGATCACCAGGCTTCTGATTTACTAAAGCTGCTTGTGCAGCCTCGTTCTTCTGCCAGATACCATCAGTTTCCCAATACCAAATTTCACCTACAGGATGGCCAATATACCATTTATTTGAAGTATCATCACGTTCCACACCATTTGCGTCATAATCATAATACAAGTGTTTGATTGTATTCTTGTTATATGAGAATCCGCCTGATGTAGTCCATTCAAAGTCTTTATTTTTAATATTGACAGAGTTCAAAGTCAACTCAATACCAGAGTTGTGAACTTCACCAAGGTTTGTTGTGATACTGCTAAAGCCTGTATAGTTAGGAAGGCGTTGTGCCATAATCATGTTATTAGTCTTCTTGAAATACCAATCAATGCTACCACTGATTCTCTGATTAAGGACAGCGAAATCAAGTCCTAAGTTCCATGCAGAAGTCTTTTCCCACTCTAGATTAGGGTTACCAAGGCGTGACATTGCGAGAGTTTTCACGATGTCGGCATTACCGTTATTATAGTATACCATAGTACCTTGATTAGGAAGGCTTGTAAGGTTTGAAAGAGATAGGTATGTATCTTTCAGTGAGCGATTACCGTTGGTTCCGTATGAAACACGCACCTTACCCATGTCAAGCCAAGGCAAAGCCTTCTTTACAATAGGTTCCTCAGAGAATATCCAACTACCTCCCAATGACCAGAATGTAGCCCAAGGATTATTAGAACCGAATGCAGAATATCCGTCACGTCTAACAGAAGCTGTAACCATATAGCGCTCTTTATATCCATAGAACAAACGACCAAGATATGCAGCTGCAGTAGAATGAGTATCATTTACACTAAACTTACTCTGATCCATATTGGCTCCAGATATATAATGAAATCCAAGAGCATCAGAAGGAGTAATATTACGTGCCTCTATTCTGTCGTTCCAATAGCGCATCTCTTCTGCTTCCTGCACAAGTGTGAGTGTGAAGTGATGATCCTTATTAAAGACTTTATCCCATGTAATGGTGTTATTCAGAGAATAGTCAAAATCCTTTGATGTTTCTCGGTCAGCACCACGTGATGCAGGAGAACTGTTTGGAAGTTCTGCTGACATAAAATATCTATTGTAGAACCACTGATAACGTGGAGAAATATTAAACTGGTATGTAATACCGAAAGGCAGTGTTACCTTAGCGTTGAAAATAGTATTCAACACAGTATATCCTTTGTCTAGATTAAGATACTGACGATCAAACCAATAGTTATATCCTCCGTTTGTAGGAGTTCCGTTCATAGGATACTGCACATAGTTGCCATTATCATCTGTTATAGGAGCAAATGGAGAATTGCGAGTCTGGTTATTATCCCAATAGTTAGTTCCAAGAGATACAGATACATCACCGTCTGAACGGTCCTGGAAATTCACGTTTACACCCATTTCTAACCAATCTGTAATCTTAGCGTTCAACTTCATATTTGAACGGAAAGCATGATAATCATTTCCTTCTATAACACCTTGGTTCTTCATATATCCGAATGAAGCATAATAGTTCACACGGTCTGAAGCTCCAGATATACTAGCATTATAGTCTTGATTAATACCTGTTCTGAAAGTACTGTCATACCAGTTATAAGTCTTTCCTGCCAAGTAATTGTTATATACGTTCATGGCTTCGTTAAGTCTGAGTCGTCTTGCATACAAAGACTGGTATGTTTCACCAGACTGTAGCTGTACCGAGCCCATCTTTGACCATTGATCGGCATTAAGCCCGTATTGTGACAGATTATCTACATTGTCATAATATCCAGCAGGAGTACCACTCGTCGCACCATAATATCCCCAATTTCCAGCAGCGTCATATCCGTATGTGGTAGCTTTGTACCAATCTTCACGATACTTCATGTACTCTGAAGAATTGAATACGTCGCGGTAAGCAGACTTAGTATTTGCAGCCCAGTTGGCACTTACATTAATAGTAGGTTTACCACTCTTACCTTTCTTTGTGGTAATGATAATTACACCACTAGCGGCCTTTGCACCATATATGGCTGCAGAAGAAGCATCTTTCAGAACGTCAATCTGTGCGATATCGTCAGGATTGAGTTCAGAAAGTTCACCATAGAAAGCCATACCATCAAGAATCAGCAATGGAGAATTGTGACCACCGTCTGTATAAAGTGAGTTTTGTCCACGAAGCTGGATAGAGGCACTACTCTTTGCAGAAGGATCATATCCAATCTGCAAACCTGGAGTTCCACGAAGCAAGTCTTGCACGGTACCTGGATTTTGGTCAGCAATCTTGCTTGGATTTATCTGAACCACAGAACCAGTAAGGTCCTTCTTGCGCATTGTACCATATCCAACAACAACGACTTCATTAAGAGTTTCTGAGTTTTCTACTAGCTTAACATTCATAAACTCTCTAGCGGCTTTAACCATTTGCGGTTTATATCCGATATAAGTAACTTCAAGCATCACTCCTGGAGTGGCATTAATATTAAAATTACCGTCAAGGTCGGTAACAGTTCCGGTTTTAGATCCTTTCACCTTTACGGTTGCACCTATAATAGGTTCACCCGTAGGATCAAGAATCCTACCTTTTACAGAATTAGCTTGCTGAGTAATCTGAACGGCATTAAGCGCCATTGCATCAATTGGATTCAGCGAGCACCCTGCAGCCATAGCCATCAAAACAAACAATTTTCTAGGCATGATTGAAAGATTAACATATTCCATTATTCAAGTTATTAAGTTAGGTTATTGTTTAAATTCTCGGCTTACATAGTTGTCAATCAACGACACCACATATCCGATTGCAAATATCGTTTATATTAGTTAAAACAATGGGGTACAAAATGTGATTTTAAGGGAACAGAATGTGATTTATGCCCATTTTTAAAGGATTTGCATGAATTAATAAGATTTCTGTTAAATTGTATCTAAACGCTATGATAACAATAAATGGCAATGTATACTCATTGCAATAGCTCGTTATAAGAAGTTCATGCCGCCTGATAAGCCACTATATCAATCAGCTGTTTGATCGGTTTATCTTTTATTCGACTGTTCGGCTTATTCCCAGACAACTTTTAAAAAAGTGTTTAAAATAAGAAATGTCCACCACTAATCATACAAGCACCTGATAAACAATGATTTAGGAGTGGCGGAGGCTATGTTTCTCCACCACTGTCCACCACTAATGATTTAGTATAAAAATGAATGAAATTTACTATATTGATAGTGCGATATACATGAGGTGGTTCAATGATAAAATCACCTTTTTTGAAGCGCTGTTGAGTGATTAGGGCCTAATCACTCTGCAAATCGTGGTGGAGAACAGAGTGATTAGGCCCTAATCACTCAACGAGTGGAGGTCTCCACCACCGCTTAACATATTGAAAGATAAGACATTACAATAAAAGTGGCGGACATCTTACTAAATGAACAAAAAATAAAATGATTATTAGCCGTTGACAAAGTTTGAATGATGAAAAAATGATGTTAATAGAATTCTTGCTTACTGGGATTATTCATATCTATATTATAGATAAAAACATGATATTACAAGAATTATACACGAGACTGTATTTATGTAAAAAAAGTATAAAACAAAATGGGACTTATCTTGTATGTGTTAAAGAAATAATGTAAATTTGCAAAATAACCTATGCATTATGAAAGCTGTTAAATATTTGTTATTAACATTAAACTTATTATTTTCTACTATTATCTATGGGCAGAACTTTAATTATAGAATGCTCTCCCCTATTGAGATTTCACCCTCTGACGAATTGCGATGTATTTATTTCGACCATCAGGGATTAATGTGGATTGGCACAAACTCTGGACTAAAATCGTATAATGGGTATAGTATGACAACCTACAAGTCTGATGCTTTCTCTCCTGGTATTCTGCCAAATAATACAGTGCTTTGTATCACAGAAGATAACAACAACAGACTGTGGATAGGAACTCGCAACGGATTAGTGAGAATGGATAAAAGAACAGGAGAGTTTCATACTTACTTTCTACCAAAAGAAAATCAAAGAATTATATACTCGCTTTATACATCAAGTGACGGAACAATATGGATAGGAACTGATGAAGGTTTATCATATTATAACAGTAAAAAGAGCTCATTCTACACGTTTGATAACACGAATACCTACATCACTCATCCTGATGGAAAAAGAACAAAGCTTGGTGCATACAGTGTGAAAAACATAATAGAGGACAATAAAGGAAACATATTTTTTGGAACATGGGCTAACGGACTGATTAGATTTGAAAAGGGAAGTCGTGAATTTTATCAGTATAAGAAATTCAACAAGCGTAATTCGGCCTATTCACTTCACTTTGATAAAATAGGAAGACTTTGGATAGGTACATGGGGATATGGTATTGTGAGACTTGACAATCCATATAACACAAAGAATCCAAAAGAACATCAATATCCTTTCAAAACAAATAACTTTGATACTTTCTACAAGATTATTGAAGATCCTATCACTAATACAATGTGGGCTTGCTCTAGAGAAGGAATAAGTATTCTAAACTCCAAAGATGTAAATGGCACATGGAAAAACTACACATCTGCAGGAACAAACAATCTGAACTTCAGCAACGATATAGCAACAAACGGTAACGGCAATATATGGATTTCTACTCTCAACTATGGAATTATTGAGGTAAACACCAACCCTAGTTTGTTTAACATATGGAACATTGATACAAAAAGCTATAAATTTTCTATTAATGCCATTTGTTCAATATACACCCAAAACGGCAATGACTTTTGGCTGGGATTGAATCCTTATGGTCTCGCACTTTACAACAGAACCACAGGAAAGACTATATATAGTAACAACATCCCTGGACTAAAAGATATACCAACAGAGGTAATGGGAACTAAAATTCCGTCTATCATAAAAAGAAGTAACGGAGAAATGTGGTTCGCCAGCAGCAGTTATGGTATTATGGTAAAAAAAACAGATGGCAAAGCATACATTATTAATTATCAAAAACATAAATACATTGCCGACAACTACGTATGCACTCTATTTGAATCGAAAGACAAAACGATGTGGATTGGACAACGCAGCGGAATATCTATCGTATACCCTAACAACAAAGGTGCGCTACTGAGGCCTCATGATGCAAAGAGAGATTTTTCGCAATGCGACGTGAGAAACATTATACAGACACGTAATGGAGATGTATGGCTGTCAACTGAAAATGAAGGCATTATTAGAATAAGGGGAAACATTGCTAACCCCAAATCTATTAGATTCAAACAATACAATCCGCTGAACGGAAACTATGCAATAGATGATGCAACTGCATGCTATGAGGATAGCAGAGGTATTTTATGGGCGATTTCTAATAGCGGAGGACTATTTAGATATTACAACGCAAAGGACTGTTTCATACCTATTAATAGAGAGTACCACATAGATGGCGACAGAGTTTTCTCAATTAACGAAGACAATAATCATAACTTGTGGTTAACTACTGATTACGCATTGGTTAAGCTATCTATAAAAAAGAATACCTATCCTGAGGTAACAAGTTTTGCTAGTGAAGATGGAATTGGCGAGATGATGTTCAGTCCAAATTCGTCATATAAATACAATGGAGAGCTATTTTTCGGAGGCCGAACAGGATTTTTCTCATTCACACCTTCTAAATGGAATAGAAACAAACAAAAAAACATTAATAAAAACATTAGCATTACCGACATACTGATTAATGACATTCCATATATTCAACTAGATTCTGCGAAACGAAGAGAGATCTCTGATGAAAATCCGGCTTATACAAGAACTATAACGATACCAAGCGACATTAAAAAATTCGGAATTGAATTTGCATTGCTTACATACAGTAACGCAAAACAAAATAAATATGCCTACAAACTTGAAGGATATGACAAAGAATGGACTTACACAAACTATAGAGGAAGAAGGGCCACTTATCAAAACTTACCTTGGGGTAATTATTATCTTCATATAAAAGCTGCTGACAGTTTTGGCAAATGGCATGAAATGGACTATGCCATTAAAATAATGGTTTTACCACCATGGTGGGCTAAATGGTGGGCTTATATTATATATGTTTTCATTGTTGGCTTAGGAGTGATTTTCGGAATAAGATGGTATAAGAACTATCTTAAAACAAAGAATAGACTCCAGATGACAGTAGTGTTTACAAACATTACTCATGAACTACTTACGCCATTGACCGTGATTACAGCTGCCGTTGACGAATTAAGAAACAAGGCTCCGCAGTTTGATGACAGCTACACTTTGATGCAAAACAACGTATCAAGACTCACTAGATTGTTGAGACAAATTCTTGAGATAAGAAAATCACAGGCTGGACAATTAAAACTACTAGTAAGCAAGAATAATATTGCTGCATTCATAAGAGACATCTGTGAAAGCATTCGTCCTATGTCGTCAATACATCACAACAATTTGATTGTGAATATACCACAGAACGAAATCTTTGCATGGTTTGATACTGACAAAATAGACAAGATACTATTTAATATTCTTTCAAATGCCTTTAAATACAACCGTGATGGAGGAAACGTAACTGTTGCACTTGAGACAAAGAATGGAAAGGCCATACTGAAGGTTTCAGATGAAGGAATAGGTATTTCGCCTGACAAACTCAAACATCTTTATACACGATTCTTAGATGGAGACTATCGCAAGATGAAAACTTTAGGTACAGGAATAGGACTATCGCTGACCCATGATCTGGTGAAACTGCATCATGGCGATATAAATTGTGAAAGTAAATCAGGAATAGGAACTACTTTCATTATCAGTATTCCAATAAGAAAAGAAGACTACAACGATAAAGAGATATACAAAGAAAAAGAAACTATAGAAAAAACACAGATAACATATAACCACGAAAGTGAAGTAACGCTGAAAGACACTCTGCACACTAGGGAACTACAACCAGGAGACGGATATAAGATTTTGCTGGTTGAAGACAATGAGCAACTGCTAAATATAATGAAGCGACTTCTTGGAAGAAGATATCATGTGGCAACAGCAAAGAACGGAGTTCAAGCTTTGAATATTATTAACAAGGAGGAACTGGACATTGTAGTTACTGACGTGATGATGCCTGTTATGGATGGAATAGAACTGACAAAGAAAATAAAGGCTAGCAAGGACTTCGCACAGTTACCTGTTATCATGCTTACAGCAAAAACCAGTGATACTGACGAGAACACTGGATATGAAACTGGAGCAGACGACTATATAACGAAACCATTCAAACTGGAAAACCTACAACTGCGCATTGACAGCATTATCGCCAATAGAATGAGGATACGCGAAAAATTCAGACAACAAACCGAAATAGACCAAATAGATGACATGCACTACAGTAACCCAGACAAGACATTTATTGAAAAGGCTATGCAATGCGTAAGGCAAAATATGACAGATACGGAATACAACAGAGCAACTTTCGCTAGCGACATGATGATGAGCTCTTCTTCCCTATACAATAAATTAAGAGCTTTGACAGGACAAGGTATTATAGAATTCATCAACAGCATACGCCTTAAAGAGGCTTGCAGTATTATTAAAAGACAGCCTGACATACAAATCAATGACATCGCAATGAAAGTTGGATTTAACACACCGAAGTATTTTTCAAAATGCTTTAAAAAAGAATTTGGAATGTCACCAAAGGACTATGCACAAAAAAACATTAATGGTTCTATATAAAATCGAATCTAGATAATTACCAAAAAGTTATAAAGGATTAAACAAATTAAATTTCGTTTTAATTTTGCATTGTATTAGGTTTGCTATATCTTTGCATAATGATAGATACACGTCTTAAAGTTTTTATCAGTGTCGCTCATAACCTGAGTTTCACGAAAGCATCACAGGAACTGTTTATAAGTCAGCCAGCTATAAGCAAGCACATCAAGGAACTGGAAAGTGAATACAACACTTGCCTGTTCGAACGTATGGGCACACACATACAACTGACTAAGGCAGGAAAGATTCTGCTTGACAATGCTGAAATAATCATTCAGCAATACAAGAAGATGAACTTTGACATGAATAATATCCAGAAAAAATACGGCGGAAGTCTAAGAGTTGGCGCGAGTACTACAATCGCTCAATACATTCTACCAGAAATGCTTGCTAAATTCATGCAACTATATCCCGACATCAACATAAACACTATTTCAGATAATTCAAGAAATATAGAGCAGTTGCTTAAAGATGGACGTATAGACGTTGGTATGGTAGAAGGTATCAGTAGACAGCCAGAACTGAAATATACCAACATAATGAAAGATGAACTTGTAGCCATAGTGCGGAAAGGTAGCAAGATGTCGGAACTTGACGAGATTGACCTTGACACATTCAAAAGCATTCCTATTGTGATTCGTGAACACGGTTCGGGTTCACTACAAGTAATAGAGAACTATTTGCACCAAAACAACTTGAGACTTTCTGATCTTAACATCGTTATGAGTTTTGGAACTACTGAGGGCATTAAGCATTTTGTAGAACACACTGAAACTATGGGAATAATATCTATAATGGCTGTTAGTCATGAACTGATGGAAAACAGATTTAAAATCATCGAACTTAAAGGACTGAAGATGATGCGTGACTTCGCCTATATTGAAAAGCGTGGCGAAAGCATTGGACTACAAAAAATATTCAAACACTTCATAACCGATAGTTATAAGGCATAGTTATAATATATAAACAATCAACGACTTTTTTACTTATCTTTGCATGCGATAAAAACAAATAAAGATAAGTATTATGAAATTATCAGAACAACGCAGCAGCATGCTACATGGAGTACTTCTTATGACTCTTTTTGCATGCGCAGCTTTCTACATCGGTGACACAGACATGGCCAAGGCTATATCCTTCTCACCAATGATTGTGGGTATTATCCTAGGTATGCTTTACGCAAACAGTTTACGCAACAACCTTCCAGAAACATGGACACCAGGTATTGCATTCTGTTCTAAAAGAATTTTGAGACTTGGTATTATACTGTATGGATTCAAATTAACTTTCCAGGACATTACAGCAGTAGGACTTCCAGCAATATGCATCGACGCGATAATAGTTGTAGTGACGATATGCGGAGGAGTATTAATCGGAAGATTATTAAAAATGGATCGCGGAATAGCATTACTCACTTCGGTTGGCAGTGCAATTTGCGGTGCAGCAGCAATACTAGGAGTAGAATCTG
>OBMA010000199.1_pt1 | contig 32316 bp, 30 predicted proteins | sample 1539141 | NCBI WGS metagenome assembly OBMA01 (sample SAMEA3991484, study PRJEB22521) | metagenome | biome: anthropogenic terrestrial biome; feature: sewage plant; material: raw primary sludge | place: Sweden | collected 2012-09-26
ATAGTGATTCAGTAAGTATAACTACAAATGTGTATACCGATTCCAGTCATAGTCATTTTACGTCTTCCGGAGATGTAACTAATGGTTACTTGCAACACGTTTAGCCGTTACTTGCAACGCGTCTAACGTTTAGTTGACGACCCAAAAGGGATTAATTATAACACATATAGAGGCCAGCATCTTGTATAAAAGTATTAACAGCCTGACTTTCAGTATATTGCAACATTGCTCCAGAATCGCGTATTTGCAACCGTGGGGAAACTTTTTTGAAATAAGGCCTGCATTTTGAGGATCGTTGTAAACTTTTCAGACTAAAAAACGAGTAAAGTGGGGTATCCCAAAAATAGAGACAGTTTACGTTTCAACCCATCTTACGAATTGGAAAGAAAATGCCGCCAAACGAAATTGTTTGGCGGCATTATTCTTTTTATTCCCACTCTATTGTTGAAGGTGGTTTTGAAGAGATGTCATAGCATACGCGATTAACACCTTTGACCTTGTTAATTATTTCATTAGACACCTTTGCCATAAAATCATAAGGGAGGTGTGCCCAATCGGCTGTCATAGCATCCATACTGGTAACGGCACGCAGAGCAACCGGATGCTCGTAAGTACGTTCATCGCCCATGACTCCTACACTACGTATAGTGGAAAGCAATACTGTGCCTGCCTGCCAAACCTTGTCATAAAGCGATTCACCATCAGCGCAGACATAGTTGTGCATATTTTCAATATAAATATCGTCTGCATCCTGCAAAATACGCACTTTCTCACGAGTTATATCACCAAGAATACGGACTGCAAGTCCGGGACCGGGGAAAGGATGTCGCTTAATGAGACGCTCTGGCATCTCCAACTGATAACCCACACGACGAACCTCATCTTTAAACAACCATTTAAGCGGTTCACAAAGCTGAAGTTTCATATCCTTTGGCAGTCCACCAACATTGTGATGACTCTTTATTGTCATACCCGTGATGCTCAGACTCTCTATACGGTCTGGATAGATTGTGCCCTGAGCAAGCCATTTGGCGTCAGTGATTTTCTTTGCCTCTGTATTGAATACTTCTACAAAGTCACGACCTATAATCTTACGTTTCGTCTCCGGGTCATTAACGCCCTCCAAATCCTTGAAGAATTTCACGCTGGCATCCACACCAATAACATTAAGTCCAAGTCCACTGTATGCCTCCATAACCTTTGAAAACTCATTTTTACGGAGCATTCCATGGTCTACAAAGATACATGTCAGATTCTTACCTATAGCACGATTGAGCAATGTAGCACAGACGGAAGAGTCGACACCACCACTAAGACCGAGTATCACACGGTCATTGCCAAGTTGTGCTTTAAGCTCCTTTACTGTTGAATCCACAAATGAAGCAGCACTCCACTCTTGGTTACTATGGCAAATATCGACAACGAAGTTTTTCAGCAACTGTTTGCCTTGCGTTGTGTGGAAGACCTCTGGATGGAACTGAACGGCCCAAAGCGGGTTCTTGGTGCTGGCATAAGCTGCGAACTTGACATCTGCCGTGGATGCTATTACATGACAATATGGGGGAATGGCTGTAATAGTATCTCCATGACTCATCCAAACCTGAGAATTCATGTCAAAGCCTTTAAACAGAGGGTTTGCTGCATCAAACTGCTGAAGATTGGCACGACCATACTCACGAATGCCTGTCTGCTCAACCCTGCCTCCATTGGAATAGGATATAAATTGGGCACCATAGCAGATACCCAATACAGGATATTTACCAACGAACTGACTCAAATCTACCTTGAAAGCCTTATCGTCATGTACTGAATAAGGAGAACCGCTGAGAATGACTCCGATAACAGAATCGTCATCCTTAGGGAACTTGTTGTAGGGCAGAATTTCGCAGAAGGTATCAAGTTCACGAACACGACGGCCAATGAGTTGGGTGGTCTGTGAACCAAAATCAAGAATAACAATCTTCTGTTGCATATTAATTATATGTTAAATTATTTCATTACAAAATGTCTCGGCATCATTTAATGTATCCAACTTACCAACATCCATTAACTTCAAATCCGGTTTTACATAACCACGTATGTTTGCCTTGGCACATTCTTTGAGATAAAAGTCTATCAAGCCAAACTTGTCGGGATAATCATTCATTAATGGAAATAGCCTAGGTGAAAATAAATGTATGCCGGAGAATGCGAACATTTGACATTTGGAAACATCTATATCCTTATATGGAGATTTCACTTCTCCCGTCTCAATGTTTGTCCATCCGACCAAACGCATATCACCATCAAATAGCAAATAGCGCTTTGTCTTTCGACTACTTACAAGAAGTGTAGCATCATTGTCCAAATGAAAAGAATAAAATTTGCGCAAATCAACATTGCTCAATATGTCAACATTGTGAATTAAGATGGAACTTTCTACATTGAAAAGCGGAGCCGCTTTTCTTATTCCTCCACCTGTTTCAAGCAAAGCATCAGTCTCATCAGATATCCGTATATCCAACCCAAAATTATTATTCTGCTCAAGATAATCAATAATCTGATTTGCAAAATGATGCACATTAACCACAATCCGCTGCACGCCAGCATCTTTAAGCCGCAAGATGACACTCTCAAGTAGCGGATGCTCACCAACCATGACCAAAGCCTTTGGCATATAGTCTGTAAGTGGTTTGAGCCGGGTTCCCATACCTGCCGCAAAAATCATTGCCTGCATCATTTATTGCTTATTGATTTATGTGCGTGCAAAATTAACTAAAATATTCCAATAATCAAAGTTTTTACCCAATGATTAAACTATATTAAAATTACTTGGCTTCCAAAATTTGGTTGATATCTTGTTCTCGATGAGTGACATGCACCTCTAGTCCAAACTTATCATGGATGTGTTCGGCAAGATGTTGGGCACAGTACACACTTCGATGCTGACCACCAGTACAACCAAAAGAGAACATCAAATTGGTAAAACCGCGCTGAATATATCTACTAACATGATGTTCCGCCAACCTATAGATACTATCCAAGAATGTGAGTATTTCTCCATCGTCCTCCAAGAAACGGATTACAGGTTCATCGAGTCCGGTAAGTTTCTTGTATGGTTCGTATCGACCAGGATTGTGAGTGCTGCGACAATCGAAAACATAACCACCACCATTACCCGAATCATCTTCAGGAATACCTTTTCGATAAGAGAAACTGTAAACATTTACAACAAGAGGCCCATTGTCGTCATACTTTGAATATGTTGCAGGGCCGTCTTGAGGATGAGATTCATAAACCTTGCTGTCTGAAGTTTTATATCCATCAGCACGATTTATGGCAGTTTCCTCTATATGGGTAAACTGTGGAAGTTCTGTAAGTCGTTTAAGTAAGTCCATCAAGTATGTGTATGGGAACACATTCCCCAGTTTTAGCAATTCGCGCAAATTATCCATTGCAGGTGGTATGGAATCGATAAAATGCTTCTTGCGTTCAAAATATCCACGGAATCCATAAGCGCCAAGCACCTGCAATGTGCGAAAGAGAACAAATTGGCTCAACCTATCTACGAAATGACGCACAGATGGCACTTCTGTGTAATTTTTCAACGAATCATAATACTCGTAGACTAGTTCGCGGCGCAACTTGAACGGATATTTGGCTGATGCCTGCCACAAGAATGATGCAAGGTCATAATAATATGGTCCTTCACGCCCACCCTGAAAATCAATAAAGTACGGATTCCCTTTAAAATCTAACATTATGTTGCGAGCCTGAAAATCACGATAAAGAAAACTTTCGCTTGCCTCCGAAGTCAAATCCTTGGCAAACATGCGGAAATTAGCTTCTAGCTTAAGCTCATGAAAATCTATTTCGGTGGCTTTCAGAAAACAATACTTGAAATAGTTGAGGTCGAAGAGCACACTATCAGCGTTAAATTCAGGCTGCGGATAACAATTTTGCCATTCCAACCCACGGGCTCCACGTATCTGAATATTTGGAAGTTCGCGAATGGTATTTACAAGAAGCTGTTTCTCATTTTTGTTATAGCGTCCTCCTGCCTCACGGCCGCCACGAATGGCATCAAACAGCGAATTAGACCCTAAGTCTGATTGTATATATCTCAATTCATCATCGCTTACTGCCAATATTTTTGGTACGGGCAACTTTCTCAACGTAAAATGATTTGCTAAATATACGAATGCATGATCCTCATCCCGACTTGTCCCTATCACACCTATCACGCTCAATCCATGCGCATCTGTCAGGCGATAATATTCACGATTACTTCCTGCGCCAGCAAGTTTTTCCACATTATCCGGTTCAAAACCCGACCATAACTTATATAGTTTTACTAGTTTTTTCATTTTCTTTTACTTATCTGCTACTAATGATTTCACCCTTCTCTTAATCGTCCACGTCACAACACCCCACACCTCGAAATTATCAGTTTCATAGATGCGTATTGGTTTAAATTTATCATTGGCGGGAATCAATTCTATATATCCTTCATTTCTATTAGTCAGACTAATATATTTAATTGTAAACTCGCCATCTACAGCAGCCACCACAATATCTCCGTTTTGAGCAGTCAATGCCTTGTCTATCACTATAATATCTCCATCATCGATACCCGCATCAATCATTGAATCGCCCTTCACCCGCCCATAAAACGTGGCATCTGGGTGACGGATTAAATCGCGATTGAAATCTAACGTCTCAGCAAAATAATCCTCAGCAGGACTGGGAAAACCTGCCTTAATACCCGAAGCATAATGCATATCCAGCTTCTGTTCAAATTCACCTGGACATATCAGCACTTCATCCATAACTGTCGCATTATTATTTTTTGTGCTTGTTATCATATTTCTGAAGGAAATAATCCACAACAAACAACAACATAATTATCCCAAGTGACATAAAAAACGACCTGGTCATATATACTAAACAACCAGCGATAATAACTATCACAAGAATATGCTTCCAATTAACTTTCATTTTCATGCTGCAAAGTTAGAAAAAAAAGATGAATGACGAATGATGAATAGTAAAAAAAAATCGGATGTCATCACGACAACCGATTTTCAAAAACAAACTACTTAAAAACTAATCTACTAAAACAAATCAAAAAAATATCTTTGTCGGAATTATTCCGATACTTTCTTATCTTTTTCGATTGCAAAGATATACACTTTCTAGATAACAACAAAGTTTTTTGAGATAAATTTTATATATAAATTGCAAAAATATCAAAAAAAAGGGATAAATCTAACAGATTTATCCCTAATTGTTATCTATAGTTTACATTTTTACATCATTCCACCCATTCCTGGCTGACCCATTGGCATCTGTGGTTTATCCTCAGGTTTGTCAACAATCAAACATTCTGTAGTCAGGAACATACCTGCTATTGATGCTGCATTCTCAAGAGCCACACGAGCAACCTTTGCAGGGTCAATTACACCAGCCTTGCGCATGTCCTCGTAAACATCTGTGCGAGCGTTGTAACCGAAGTCACCATTGCCTTCACGAACCTTCTGTACAACGACTGCACCCTCGCCACCGGCATTGATAACAATCTGACGTAGAGGCTCCTCAATAGCACGCTCAACAATTTTGATACCGGTCTGCTCATCAGCGTTGTCACCTTTCAGGTCTTTCAGAGCATTAAGAGCACGAATATATGTTATGCCACCTCCAGCAACAACACCTTCCTCTATAGCAGCACGTGTTGCACAAAGAGCATCGTCTACACGATCTTTCTTTTCTTTCATCTCTACCTCGCTGTTAGCACCAACATAGAGTACTGCTACGCCACCTGCTAATTTGGCCAGACGCTCCTGTAGTTTCTCTTTATCATATGAGCTCTTGGTGTTAGCAATCTCATTCTTGATCTGAGCCACACGGTCTGCAATATTCTCCTTTGCGCCTGCACCATTAACGATAGTCGTATTATCCTTAGATACTGTTACCTTATCTGCAGAACCCATCATTTCCAATGTTGCCTGCTCAAGTTTCAGACCTTTCTCTTCACTAACAACAACACCACCGGTCAAAACAGCAATATCTTCAAGCATTGCCTTACGACGATCACCGAAACCAGGGGCCTTGACTGCACAAATCTTCAAACCTCCACGCAGACGGTTAACAACCAATGTTGTCAGAGCCTCAGAATCTACATCCTCTGCAATAACCAGCAATGGACGTCCTGTCTCGGCTGCGGGCTGCAGGATTGGCAAAAAATCCTTGAGGTTACTAATTTTCTTATCATAGATGAGGATGTATGGATTCTCCATAACACACTCCATCTTGTCTGCATCTGTTACAAAGTAACCTGACAGATAACCACGATCAAACTGCATGCCCTCTACAACACCAATATTTGTATCACGACTCTTGCTTTCCTCAATTGTGATTACGCCATCCTTAGAAACTTTGCGCATTGCATCTGCAAGCAACTTACCGATCTCTGGGTCGTTATTCGCACTAACTGTTGCAACCTGCTCTATCTTGTCGTAGTTGTCACCAACCACTTCCGCATTATCCTTGATAAAGTCAACAACAGTCTTTACAGCTTTATCGATACCTCGCTTCAAATCCATTGGATTTGCACCTGCAGTTACATTCTTCAAGCCCTCGTTAACAATTGCTTGTGTAAGAATTGTGGCAGTTGTGGTTCCATCACCTGCGTCATCACCAGTCTTACTTGCTACGCTCTTAACGAGTTGAGCACCAGTATTCTCGAAATGATCCGAGAGTTCAATCTCTTTAGCCACTGTTACGCCGTCCTTAGTTATCTGAGGAGCGCCGAACTTCTTTTCAACAACAACATTGCGTCCCTTAGGGCCCAGTGTTACCTTTACTGCGTCTGCCAATTGATCAACGCCGTTCTTTAAAAGATTACGAGCGTCAATATCAAATTTAATATCTTTTGCCATTTTATTTTAAGTTTATGAATTTGTAAGTTTTTTAATCATCATTTTGTAAACACGGCGAGAACGTCACTCTGACGCATCATTAAATATTTCTCACCTTCATAATCCAACTCTGTACCAGAATATTTGCCATAGAGAACTTCATCACCTTCTTTGAGGATCATCTGTTCATCCTTGGTACCATTGCCTACAGCAACGATCTTGCCGTGCAAAGGTTTTTCTTTTGCTGTGTCAGGAATAATGATTCCACCTACTTTTTCTTCAGCTGGTGCTGGTTCAACCAACACTCTGTCTGCTAATGGTTTAATGTTCATAATTCTATAATTTTAAAATTGTTGTATATTCAATTCGACTTTGGTTTATTACCAATAGTCTTCGCACTTAATAATACGAAAACTGTGCCAAAGATGTCTTATGACGATTTGGCACAGTTTTAGCTGACAATCCTGTCAGTATTTATTTCACATAATTCAGATCAATAAATTTGCCTCTTTTCTTACGTTCTGCTGTCAGACGATTAAGTTTCTTTCTGCGTTCAGGAGCAATCCACCTACGGGCAAAAATATTTGGAATTGCCACACCTATTGCAATGCAAAGAATGATAAGCGAAGCCTTGATTCCATTATGTACAGCCACTGTCACCTCGCCCACAACTCCATGCATCTCTATCACGGCAAAGAGAGCACGGAACATAAGCACACCTGGCACCATTGGGATAACACTCGGAATAGAGATACAATGATGTGGCGTATGGAACACATGCACCATCTTAATATTAATAATACTTATAACTGCCGAACCAGCAAATGCACCAAGTATAGGTCCCCAGTCTAGACCTATGTTATTATTACTCGGACCGAGATTTACAAAGTTTCTGGTACAAACTGCGATAATGCCCCCACAAGCAACCACCCACAATAATCGTCTCGGTATATTGAAAATCATAGAAAAGCCCATAGCCGAGATTGCTGCAGCAATGGCATATTCCAAATATGTGTGATGTGGTGTCATGCTCAAATCTTTAACAAAGTTGTCTATTCCACAGACTTTGATTGCGATAGCTATGCCGAAAGCCATGGCAGCAACCATGAGCAATGTATTCACAGCCCTCACTATTCCCACCTCTATATTATTGTCAAGCATATCATTGACAAAATTTATCAGCGGTACACCCGGAATAATAAACAATGCGCAAGCCATAAGCGGATGCCAGGGGGTATTGGAATGGAGAATAGGCACAAGCCAAGTAGGCATAGTGGCCTCAATGGCTGGAGTTGAGATAAAGGCAGAAAGCCATGCTAACAGTGTAGAAAAAAATGCAGCGAACGCGATATTGGCATAAACATTAGAGCCAATTTCATTTAGTTTTGCACGGAAGCGGAAACCCAATATAGCAGCAATAGATGCATAAAAGAATGCAGGCCAGTCGCAACCAAACTGAATACAGAAACCTCCACATGCGAACCCTGCCCCTATCGCTACCTGCCAAGGTGAGTAATTACGTTTCCGAGTCCGAATATTCTCCAGTTCCTCTTCATATTTTTCCAATGAATAATCCTGACTTATAGCATGCCATGACAATTTGCTTACCGCAGATATTGCATCCATATTGATGCCATGCTTGTCACAACGTTGGAATTTTGAAAATGAATGTTCCTCATCACTTAGATTAACCATCAGCATATTGTATGTAATATGGATGTGAAGTTCATTCTCAGGCAGGCCCAAATATGTAGCTGTGCGCTTCATGTTGCGCATTATACGGCTGGTATCAGCAGAACTTTCTACCAATATTTTACCTGTACGCAATAGCAAATCAAGCTTGCGTCGCAATAATTTCTCAGAATAATTCTTAGGAGTTTCTTCCATGTTTTTAATCATCTATTGTATTGTACGATTGTTATCCTCACGAAATTCGGCGCAAAGGTAATAAAAAAGTATGATATATGGAATATATATACAATAATATTTATTTTATCACATGGGCATTTATATCTGTTCCCTATGCTTATATGTTCAATAGCCACAGAAAGCCAGCAATCAGGCTTTATCGTCTCAAATATCAGAGTCTGTCCGCATGGCTGACAAACAAGTCGTACATCAACAATAACCGGAGTATAATCAATCAGGATAAATTATCATTTGCTCTTTTTAATTTCTATTGCCACAATTTCCGCAATTTTTCCAGCACCCATTTCATTTGGGTGGATGCCGTCACTAATTACCAATTTTTCATCGTTGCCAAAGAGTGTATGCAAATCTATTACATTCAGCTTATTTCTCTTTGCAATCTTATATATTATAGGAGTAATGGCATTTACGATTATTGAATCGTTTATTCCCCACGCTGATTTAAAAGCCTTTATTGGTGTGCAGAGATAAATTTTAGGTTTTGTGGGCAATGATTTCAGCGAGTCAACCATCTGCTGCATGTTCGCGCCAAAATCCGCGCCATATTGCCAGTTTTCGGGTTTTGAATCATTAGTGCCCAATTTCAAAATAACGACATTCGGGTTGAACGCCAATGCATCTCTCCATGCCAATTCTTGCATGTATGGATGATCACCACGGTTTAACATTGTACGGGCACCAACGCCAAAGTTTTTCACATTATAGTTATCCCCAAGCAAGCCCTGCAGTTGTGCTGGGTAGCCACGATAATCGCTAATATCTATTCCATAACCATCTGTTATACTATTGCCAATACAAGCCACACGCACTGCGCCTGTCCGTGGAGCTTTGAGTGTATTAAGCCAGCAAGTGAGATCGTTTAGCATCTGGCCATGATAAGCAAATGTACTTCTGTACCCGAATCCGTGCCCGCCTGATGGATATATATACATTGCGCAATTGTTGCCCGCACGGCGCATAGCAGAATAATAAGCCACACCATTTGTCACCGGTGGCACAGCCCTGTCATCATTAGCAAGCAATATGATTGCGGGTGGAGTGAGATGACTACGCACCTGTTTATCATTAGAGTATTGCTCAACAAGTTTTTTATCAGAACGACCGTCACCTAGAAATCCCACAACAGAACCTTTGTGAGTAATGCGTTCATCCATAGAAATAACGGGATAAAACAATATTGAGAAATTAGGACGACCGGCCCATTCCGCATGTGTACATACCGTAGAAGCCAAATGTCCGCCTGCAGACGAACCCATTATACCCACATCCCGAGGATTTATTTTCCAACTAGTGGCACTATCACGCACTGTACGTATGGCATTCTCCGCATCATTCATAGGAATTGTTCTGTCACCTACTGGCATACGGTATTTCAATACGAAATATGCAATCCCAAGATGATTGAAATATTCCGCCCAATCAGTTCCTTCATTTTGCATTGACAAATGGCTGTAACCACCACCAGGACAGTCGACCACTGCACGGCCAGACGAATTAATTGGAAGAAACGCAGTTAACACAGACTGACTGTCAGCAGAGTTTTTCAGGTTAAAAGTTCGCGCTGTTGATTGAGCCATTGTGCAAATTGCCACGACAGGTAACAGCATTGTGATAAAGATTTTTTTCATTGTCAAAATAATTTATTTTGTAATCATTATGGTATATGATTTTGCAAAAATAATAATATCCTAAATAAAATAGGAGGAAATTCAGATTAAAATACTATTATTTTTTTGAAGAACGTCCTATACACTCATCGCATCGCACACATAATGACTTAATACAGGAAAGATTTACACACGATGCTACTAATATCATAAACGACAAGATTACAAAAAAATGGGCGCCGGCCAGCAACTGACCAACGCACTCCAAAATAAATGTATATATTGATAATACTATCTATAATTCCACATCAATTATTGATGTCTGAGGGAAAGGTTTCAGAGTCATATAGTTTTGAAAGGCACCTTTTGGCTTTCCATTCTGTCCTGTTGTTGATGTGATATTGTCTGATGTAGACCAGTTGCCTACGGCATAAGACGTATTATTTGAATTAGCACCCATTTGGTCATGCCACTGAATGCGCTCTGCCTGCAATCCAGAATGGTGAAATATTTCATAATACATTTCCTCTTCATTAGACTCGCGACAGTATTCATTTAATATAAATTCAACAAAACGCTTTGCATTTGTATTAGCAGAAGATGGATAATTCTCTAGTCTAGACTTTTCAGAAGTCCCATCCCAATAGGTTTTATCAACTCTGATCTTAGAATAACAATCAGATTCTACCACATATGGAATTGACATAAAAAAGAGGCCGCCATCAGCAACAATTCTCCTTTTTGCATATACATTGTCCGAAGAATTCACCAAAAAGTTCCTTAGCCAGTTGCCAATTCACTTTATTAATGCAATACTTTACTTTTGGCATTTCTATCTCGCCTTGTATCAACCCTGCATCTTTCAGTTCCTTCAAATGTTGTGAAACGGTAGCCTTGGCAATTGGTAACTCATCGTTGATATCACCAAAGTAGCAACTTTCTCGTTTGGAAAGAAAGTTAATGATGGCAATACGTGCAGGATGCCCCAAAGCCTTGGCAAAACGTGCCAATTGCTCTTGCTTAGATGTATATTCTTTCTTTTCGGTCATAATTCATTCATTTTATGTTCGCGAAATTACGAATAATATTCTAATAAAAAAAAGATTACCCATGTTATTAAGTTCTAATACTGAAAATAATTCAAAATTTGGACAAACACAGGCTTGCAATATATAATAACCCCCATAGGTGCTATTTTTTACTCAATCACTTTTGATGATAAAAAATATTTTTTAATTCCCGTCGGGTTTTGCCACTTCACTTTTAGCAGCAGGGTACCATTTGAATTGTGTGAAATCATCCGGATGTGCAGGATCATAGTCACGCCAATCGGTGCGCAAATCCTTTACAATAGGCAAGTTAAGATGTTTCAGTCCCATAACAACCATTTTGGCAACCTCATAAGCACCATAAGGATTGAAATGGGTATTGTCAGCCAATTCTGTTGTCTGGCCAGGGAACGAGTTTGCCGGATAATGCACAAGCGCACGCTTGCTATTCTCGAAACCAAGCGTCTCAAAGAAAGTGCGGGTCATATTGTGCAATTCTATCAGAGGTACGTTCTCGCGACTGGCGACAGTACGCATTGCCTCTGGGTAATCTCCATGAGTCTCACGTATCTTCATATTACCCTCTTCCCACGCACGGCGCTGTGTAGGGGTGACGAATATTATTGTACCTCCCTTTGCACGCACAAGATCAATAAACTTCTTCAAATTGAATGAAAAATTGTACCATGCTCCACTGCCAGGACCTTTCTCCTTTTGGTCATTATGACCGAACTCGCAAATTACGTAGTCGCCAACTTTCATCATTGCCAAAATTTTATCCAAGCGATTTGATGCGAGAAATGAGCCGGCAGTAAGACCGCTCTCTGCATGGTTAGATATAGCCACACCGGCATCAAACCAGCGTGGAATCATCTGTCCCCAACTGGCCCAAGGCTCATTGTTCTGATCCACCACTGTCGAATTTCCACAAAGAAAGACAGTCGGCGCAACCGTGTCTCGCTCAATCTTTATTTCTTTTACTGCCGGTGCAGAACCGTTGAATTCTAGCGTCAGTCGGTTATCCCAATTGAGATAATCCATCTCACGGTCCTTGATACGCACGCTCTCCTTTTCATTAATATAAGGAGAACGCTTATTCACAATGAAACTATAGGTTACAAACTTGTTCTTTTTTGTTGAACAATCTTCTGCAAAAAGGCGGCGCGACTCAGCACGCACCACAGTGTTGGCAGCTTTTCGTCTGGAACCGAGCGTTACCGTCACTTTGTAATTTCCATCGGGCACCTTAACTGAAAAATAAAAAGGTGTCGCCGACTTTTTCATTGGTGCCGAAATAACATCAAATCCATAACCAATGGCATCAGAATAAACAGGCTGCACTTTGGTCATATCGAAATTGAAAGTTTGTGCATGGGCAGTAGCGATTCCCATCAAACACATTGCAGTTAATATAAAATTCCTCATTGTTTAGTAATTATTATTTTATCGTCACACCATTTATCTTTACATTCATGACAATGGTATTTTCAATAATATCTTTACGGAATGCATTTCTTTCGTCTTTGACATCAATATTTTCAAATTTAAAATTATTCAATGAATACTTTTCAGAAGAACCCACGTCGAAGAAATTGCGGCAATTCATCTTGATATTCTTCATCACAATGTTATTACATGATGACAATGGCATGTCATCACGTTTCTCCGGTTTAAAGAATTGGGTCCACGGACGAACAGCAAGGAAACTACCGCAATTACCAGTGACACCGTCCACCGTTACATAAGTGTATTTTTGTGGCGTATCAGGACGCATTTTGAGCCAAAGCACACGGTTGACATTATCTGCACGACAATTACGAATAATTATATTTCTGTCGGTCACGCTCTCACTGCCAAGAGTCAGACAGGAATGTACTGTGCCATAATGGCAGTTTTCGATAATAACATTATAGTTTGGACCATTAGTCGAATCCTTATCAGCCCATGTTCCCTTACCGCCTTTCATTACCACTGCATCATCGTTGACATTCATATAACATCCATGCACCAGCATGTCGTGGCAAACATCAATGTCGATAGCATCAGAACTTGGTGCCTTGATACCGCTAGTAGGTGCATATATATACAAATCAAGATAACGCACATGGTTACTGCGATACACATGATTAGTCCAAAACGGACTATTAATAAGGTGTACATCCTGCACAGTCACATTCTTGCAATTAGAGATATAGGTCAAACGTGGGCGTTGTGCATCCTTATTAGTACACTCGCGATTCCATTCACGACGAATCCAAAACTCCTGCCAATAGTGCATGCCATTTCCATTGATTGTTCCCTTGCCGCATATTGTAAATCCGTCAAGGCCATTGGCATTGATCAGAGCAGAAAAATATTTGCATGTCTCTCCCTCTATGCGCGTCTCAACAATTTTAAAATTAGCTATGCGGTCAGAACCTTTCAGAACGCCACCTTCATCAATATAAAGATGTGTTCCCTGTTTGAAAAATATAGAACCGCTCAAGAATGTACCACGAGGAACTACTATTACGCCCCCACCATTTTGGGCTGCCTTATCGATAACAGTTTGTATGGCTTCGGTCTGCACTACACTACTATCGTTCACCACACCATAATCTGTGATGACATATTTCTTGCCCAGCGTGTTTACATCAATTTTCGTAGTATCGTTAAACCATTCCGGGATTGGAGTTCCATCGGGAAACAATGACTTCTTAACTTTTGCATGAACAAAACATGCACACAAAACAAAAACGAAGAGAAGTAGATAAAATTTATTCATAAGGTTCAGCAGTTTATTTATATTTTGCAAAATTATATTTTTTATCTGTTATTAATAATTGAAAATTGATAAAACAACTTTGATTTTTGATTTTTTACATTTGGATACGTATTGAATCGACAAATAATATCAAGCAAGATACAATTTGAATCCATGTCACATTACTCATAAAAGTTTACAACAACCCCCAAAATGCAGGCCATATTTCAAAAAAGTTTACCCACGATCGCAAATATGCGATTCTAGGGCCATTTTGCAAAATGTTGATATTCAAACATTTAATGTTTGCTGGTAAAAAATTAAGCTCCAAGTTCGTTACGGCTAATCCCTTTCAGGTAGTCAACTAACCGTTAGAAGCGTTGCAAGTAGCCGTTAATCACGTTGCAACTAACGGTCAAACGCAGACCAAGTGACCGTTGCATTTTTGGAAACACAAATTGAGAAATCAGAGCATTTCTGTCATGCATTGATGTTCCATTTCCTGTTTTATTTTTCCAGATTGCCACCTCCGAAAAGCTAGATTTAAATAGTAAATGCGACACTTTTTGGTGAATAAAAATTTACAAAACAACGAAAGAAACTCAGAGTTGTAGCCTTGCTAAGTGAGGTCGCAGCCCCCTATATCTGAATTAACGTATCAGATTTATCCTCCGCCAAATGCGATTTGGGATTAATCTCCAAAATAAAGTCATGACGCGATAACGCCAATCAATTATACATATATGTTTACGACAGTATACGGCACGTACAATCTCATGCGCCACCTTATTCTTGTCCATCAACATTGGATAATGACCACCGGCAAGGAGAGCTGTATTCACAAACCCTGGGCGAATATCTGTAAAACTAATATTTAAATGACGGCTGTTAGACAACTGTTCCAAAGATTGGATATATGTGTTCTGAAAAGCTTTTGTAGCGCTATAAGAAGGTGCTGGTCCAAGACCTTTTGTCCCGGCAATAGACGAAATCACCGCTATCTGTCCACCACCATTCTCAGCCATATAATTGAATATAGTATCGACCATTCTGGTGAAACCAAGCACATTGGTCCCTACGGTGCGTAATTCGATAGCAATGTCTAGTTTGGCATTCTGCCAACCAATACCAGACGCATGGAAATACAGGTCAATACCACCAAGGAGGTCTATCAACGACAAAAGCCGTTGAGGGGCATCATCTGATGTTACATCTATCTGTTGTGTCTCCACCATCTTAGGACTAATAGCCTTTACATTTTCCAAGGCATCAGTGTTGCGTGCAGCGACACCTATACGCCAACCGTCAGCCAACAAAATCTCAGACACCTCACGCCCCATTCCTGATGAGGCACCCATAATAATTGCTCGTTTCATAGCTGCAAATTTAGTTATTATTAAGCATAATGTGAGGAAAAAATAAAAAAAATAACATACTCGTAATATTTTATTAATAAATTTATTAACTTTGCCACATACAAACGTTTATAATATATGAAAGAATTTTTTAAGCATGTTTTTGCCACAGTAGTTGGACTAGTTGTCTTTTTAATTATTATTGGCATAATCGGAGTTATGAGCATCGTTGGAATTATCTCTTCCAGTCAGGCTACACAGACGGTAAGTGATAATTCTGTATTGGTATTGAATCTTTCAGGAGAAATGGAAGAACAAGCAGGTGATAACATTCTCGGTGAAATCATAGGCAACACATTCAACGACCAAGGATTAGAAGAGACTTTATCGGCCATTAAGAAGGCAAAAACAAATGATAATATAAAAGGTATATACATTGAAGCCGGAGCATTCAGTGCAGATTTCGCATCAGCACAAGAAATACGCGATGCATTGCTCGACTTCAAGAAAAGCCACAAATGGATTATCGCCTATGGCGACACTTATACGCAGGGCACATATTATCTGGCATCAGTTGCCGACAAAGTATACCTGAACCCACAAGGCGGACTGGACTGGCACGGACTAGGCTCTCAGCCAATCTTTGTGAAAGACTTGTTGGCAAAATTCGGCGTCAAAATGCAGATTATAAAGGTTGGAAAATACAAGAGCGCTACAGAAATGTTCACCGAGGACAAGATGAGCGATTCTAACCGCGAGCAAACGAAAGCTTATGTTAACGGTCTGTGGGCTAATATTTGCAAAGGCGTTTCTGATAGTCGCAAGATAAGCGTAGACACACTCAACGCCTATGCCGATCGACTGATAATGTTTGAAGGCCAAAAGCAACTATTGAAATACAAATTGATTGACGGTCTGCTGTATACCGACCAAGTAAAGGCAGAAGTAAAGAAGCTGCTTAAAATGGACAAAAAAGAAACTATCAGTCAGTTGAGCGTATCAGACATGGCAAATGTCAAGGAAAAGAGCAAAGGCGATCAGATAGCTGTTTATTATGCTTACGGAGATATTGTTGACGATCCTGTCACAGGCGTGTTAATGGGCGGCGGTCATCAGATTGTATCAAAAAAAGTTTGCAAAGATCTTGAAGCTCTGATGAATGACGACGATGTCAAAGCTGTCGTAATTCGTGTAAACTCTGGCGGTGGCAGTGCTTACGCATCTGAGCAGATATGGCATCAGATTACAGAACTGAAAGCAAAAAAACCTGTTGTCATTTCTATGGGCGGCATGGCGGCTTCTGGAGGTTACTACATGAGTTGTAACTCAAACTGGATTGTTGCCGAACCAACAACGCTGACAGGAAGCATCGGTATATTTGGCATGATTCCAGACCGCAGCCAGTTGCTTACTCAAAAGCTTGGCATTAAATTTGACGAAGTAAAAACAAACAAAAATTCGTTGATGGGAACGAGTGCCCGTCCGATGAATGAAGATGAAATCCGTTATCTGCAAAACTACATTACACGCGGTTACAGTCTGTTTCGCCAACGTGTTGCTGATGGAAGAAAACTAAAAGTGGACGAGGTGGAAAAGATTGCACAAGGACACGTGTTCTTGGGACAAGATGCCTTGAAAATCAAACTCATCGACCAACTGGGCGGACTAGATGTAGCTATTGCAAAAGCTGCTAAACTGGCTAAATTGGATGAATATCACACCAATAGCTATCCTGCAAAAGAAAACTGGATGAGTCAGTTTATAGCTACCACAAAAGGCGGTAATTATCTTGACGAACAGATGAGAACAACATTGGGCGAATATTACGAACCTTTCATGCTGCTTAAACAGATGAATCAATTGGATGCCATTCAGGCACGCATGCCATTCTATATGGATATAAAATAAACGATGAGAACCGAAGGAGATTTCATTAAGATAAACGAATGGCTATTGCCACTGAGCTGGATTTACGGGCTTGGTGTGAAACTGCGCAACCAACTTTTCAATTTGGGCATACTAAAATCGCAGGCTTTCGACATCCCCGTAATCTCAGTTGGGAATATCACTGTTGGTGGTTCAGGAAAGACGCCGCACGTGGAGTATCTCGTACGTCTACTCTCCGACAAGGTGAAGGTAGCGGTACTCTCCCGTGGATACAAACGTAAAAGCAGTGGATATGTGTTAGCTGATAAAGAAAGCACAATGCGCGAAATCGGCGATGAACCGTATCAGATGAATAAAAAATTTCCTAATATATATGTCGCTGTAGACAAAAAGCGCACACATGGCATAACAAGGCTCACGTCAAATGAATCGACAAAAAATGTAGACGTGGTTTTACTTGACGATGCCTACCAGCACAGATATGTAAAACCAGGGATAAACATTTTGTTGGTGGATTATCACAGATTGATAATCTATGACAAGATGCTACCGGCAGGACGACTGCGCGAACAAAAAGAAGGAAAGTCCAGGGCTGACTTGGTTATCATAACAAAATGCCCGAAAGATTTGAAGCCGATGGAATATCGTGTGCTCACAAAGACAATGGATCTCTTTCCTTATCAGAAACTGTATTTCACAACATTGGAATATGAAGATTTACAACCAATCTTCAATGGGAAAAGCATGCCTATAGACTGCCTCAATAACACAATGAACGTTTTACTTCTCACAGGTATCGCTTCGCCCAAACAGATGATTATAGATTTCAAACCGCATTGCAAGAGCATAAATCCACTGACATTTGGTGACCATCATCAGTTTACCCACAAGGATGTGGAACTAATCAATAAAACATACAATGCAATGCCTGCGCCAAAAATAATCGTTACTACCGAAAAAGATGCGACACGTCTGGAAGGAGTGAAAGGTCTTGACGAAAATGTGTGCAATAATATATACGCTCTTCCTATACGCATAAAATTCATGCTTGACGAAGAGGAGAACTTCAATAATAAAATAATTAGCTATGTACGTAAAAATTCAAGAAACAGCATCCTGGTTAAAACAAAGGATGACAACAAGCCCAAAGACTGCAATCATTCTGGGAACAGGGCTAGGCCAATTAGCTTCAGAAATAACTGATGCATATGAATTTTCATATCAGGATATTCCAAATTTTCCTGTTTCAACTGTTGAAGGTCATGCCGGCAAACTTATTTTCGGTAAACTTGGTGGAAAAGACATCATGGCAATGGAAGGCCGCTTCCATTTCTATGAGGGATATGACATGAAAGAGGTGACATTCCCAGAACGTGTAATGTATGAACTGGGCATCGAGACACTGTTTGTTTCAAATGCTTCGGGTGGCATGAATCCTGATTTCCGCATCGGCGACCTGATGATTATTGACGACCATATCAACTTCTTCCCAGAGCATCCGCTGCGTGGAAAGAACTTTCCTACCGGCCCCCGCTTCCCAGATATGCACGAGGCTTACGACAAGAAACTCATATCACTTGCCGACGATATTGCAAAAGAAAAGGGTATCCGAGTGGTGCATGGCGTGTACATGGGTGTACAAGGACCAACATTCGAGACTCCGGCAGAATACAAGATGTACCATCGCCTAGGTGCCGATGCCGTGGGAATGAGTACCGTGCCCGAAGTTATCGTGGCCCATCATTGCGGCATAAAGACTTTCGGTGTTAGTATCATCACCGACCTTGGACTTGATGACACTCCTGTTGAAGTAAGCCATGAAGAGGTGCAGGAGGCAGCAAACCGTGCCCAGCCACTGATGACTGAAATCATGCGTGAAATGATTAAGAGAAGCTAAATATGACAGAAATATCAAAGCTCGGTGAGTTCGAACTAATCCACCACCTCACCGACGATATTAAAATAAAGAATGAATCTACGAAATACGGCGTTGGCGATGACTGTGCCGTACTTCATTATCCAGACAAAGAGGTGCTGGTGACGAGTGACATGCTCATGGAAGGCGTTCACTTCGACCTTACCTATATAGATCTTCAACATCTCGGCTACAAATCGGCCATGGTCAACATCAGCGACATATTTGCAATGAACGGCATCCCTCGACAAATAGTCGTGAGTATCGCACTGAGCAAGCGTTTCAAGGTGGAAGACATGGAGTCTTTCTATAGCGGGCTACGCATGGCATGCGACAAATGGAATGTGGACATCGTAGGTGGTGACACGACATCTTCTTACACAGGGCTTGCTATAAGTATAACATGTATTGGCGAGGCAGACAATGATAAAATCGTCTATCGCAATGGAGCTAAAGACACCGACCTGATTTGTGTAACAGGTGATTTGGGTGCTGCTTACATGGGACTACAACTTCTTGAACGAGAAAAATCGGTCTATTATCAGCAGGTTAACGAGGCCCAGAAGAAAAATGACCAACACACTATGGACGAGTTGAAAAATTTCCAACCCGATTTTGCCGGCAAGGAATATCTGCTCCAACGTCAGTTGCAGCCTGAGGCCCGTGGCGATATCCTAGAAAAACTGCGTGAAGCCAACATAATTCCCACGGCTATGATGGATATCTCCGACGGACTGAGCAGCGAATTGCTACACATCTGCAAACAGAGTTGTTGTGGTTGTCGTATCTATGAGAAGAACATCCCTATCGATTATCAAACTGCGGTAATGGCTGAGGAAATGAACATGAACGTAACAACATGTGCCATGAATGGCGGCGAGGATTATGAACTGCTATTCACTGTACCAATCGGAGATCACGAGAAAATTGAGACTATAAAAGGTGTAAAACTCATCGGACACATAACCCGTAAGGAATTCGGCACCCAGCTGATCACTCGTGACAACAATGAATTTGAACTTACTGCACAAGGCTGGAACCCTCTGAAGGCATAAATAACTCCTCTGCACTATCGGAACAAACTCCGCTTGTGCAGAGGAATTTCTATATAATGAATAAAATAATAAAATCAATTTGCATAAAAAGAAGAAGAAGTGATGTTCGAGAAAGACGATGGTACCGTTTTTAGTTTGCAGATAAGACAGGCTCTCAGAGACATGTCTGAAGCAATACGAAATGTAATCATTTAAATTCATATGACATTCACTGTTCTTGCGGATATAATAATATTCATTTCCAGAAAAAAGAAAATCAATCAAAAAACGATACCTTAACTTAAACAAACCACTCATACAGCAGTAAATCGTTAATTATTATTAACACAATAGAATTTACCAATTCAAATTTCTTAATTCTTGATTAAAATATCTAACTTTGCACCCGCAAAACAAAATGGTGCCATAGCTCAGTTGGTAGAGCAAAGGACTGAAAATCCTTGTGTCCCCGGTTCGATTCCTGGTGGTACCACTCCTCCTTTCATTAGCCCGGTTCTCGTAAGAGGCCGGGTTTTACTTTTGACAAGGCTTCTTCACAACATTTACAACGCGGGGGTAACAAAATATGGGGACGTACAACATCATGAAATGTCATACGCCCCCTCATTATTGTATCAAATTTTGTTATATTATTGGAATCACAACCTTGAATGAAATATTGCGTCCCATATTGTAAACACCAACGCGACCTGTAACATTATTAATATCTGCATATTTTAATCGGCTCAGATGATTCTGATATGCACGGTCTGTAATATTATCGGCATTGACAATCAATGTCGCCATCTTATGGCCGTGGTACAATATGTCCGTGCCAATATCCATACTCAATAATGTGTAAGAAGGTGTGGCAGTCTCTGTATTATCAGCCACATAACAATGATTTTGACGCAGGCAACACTCCAACCCGCACTTCACATACAGATTATTAAGCCGTTTCCCATCACGGATAAAATCATAACGCAAGTCTGAAGTGAAGCGTGCAGGCGGTGTCATTGGCAGATACTTGCTCTCCGCAGACTGGTGCAGCTGGATTGCATTAACATACGAAAACGCATTCTGAAAGTGCAGTCGTTCCACGGGGTGTACATCAATGCTCGCCTCAAATCCAGTCAGTCGGGCATCGCCTTGTGTAAACTTGTATGTTGGTAGTCCGTCTGTGATGATATCCTCCAACCGGTGACCGAATATGTAATTATCTATGAAATTGGCAAACATTGAAACTTGTGCCGAGATGCAAGAGGAAGAATAATCCATACCCGCATCAATCTGCCAACTGTATTCCGGCGACAAGCCGGCATTACCAACCTCATAGCGCAAAGTTCCTTCGTGCTCACCATTAGAAGCCAGTTCGCTCATGTTTGGCGTACGGAAACCACGAGCAGCATTGAGCCGCAGATGTGTATTTGGATTAAATTCATAAACCGCACCTATGCTTCCTGTGACGCCGGTGAAATTACGTGAAATCGTCTGAAAACGGTCTTCGAGTGCAAAACTGTGCAAATGTCGGTTATCAATTCTCAATCCACCGCTCAAATTCCATTTGTCTAGCTTGACACTAGATGTGACAAAAGCACCTACATCAAAAAGATTGTAAGCGGGAATGAGATATTCATCGCCCTTATTGAGTGACCTCTGATACATACCGTTTATACCAACGACATGTTTCCACCCTCCTTCTTCGGGCAACGAATAGTGCAGGTCATAGTTCACTGTGTGAAGCATGAAGTCTAGCCCGCTCATAGATGGTTGTTGGACGTTCTCAAATTCTTGTCGTCTATTTTGCTGGTAGGCGATTATTAACTTCAAATTACCAAGACCAACGTAGAAAGAATTGTCCAGCACGGCCTTGTAATGGTGTATCTGCTGATATGGCATGCCACGACCATAAGTATTAAGGTCATGATCACTGGCAACCACTTCTGCATCTTTGCCATCCACTACAGCTGGCTTTACAAACTTTCCCGTCTCGTCATCACGCTCACCCTCTATTATGCCTGGCGTGAGATGATAAAAGCTTAATATAAGATGCGAATAGCCCCAAGAACGATTAAAGCCAAACATGGAAGAAATAGCTTGCTCACGAAACTGGGAATTGAGCACATAACCATCGTATTTATTTTTGTATGCATGTGCCATTTTGTCGCTGTAGCGCAGATTCCAAACCGTCCCACTTTTATTACCCGCAAAATCGAGAGAATAGTCAAACAATCCATTGTTGGTCTGATATTCACTTGTGGCATTAGCTTTCATTTCACCCCTAGCCAAAGTAGGTTCGCCATGAAAGATTATCACTCCTGCCATTGCGTCCGAACCATACATCAGGCTAGCAGGTCCCTTTAGCACTTCCACCTGATTGACGCTCTGGGGATCAATTTCGATACCATGCTCGTCACCCCATTGCTGTCCCTCTTGCCTCACTCCATCGTTCACAGTCACAATACGATTATAGCCGAGTCCACGTATCACAGGTTTTGAAATACCGCTACCAGTAGTTATTTGCGAGATTCCTGGTTGATGCGAAATGGCGTCGATTATATTTGTGGACTGCGTGGTCTGCAGTTGACTGCTAGTTATAATGGAAATTGGAGTTGGTGAATCTTTCATCAATGCTTGCCCTGTTAATCCCGTCACAACAACTTCGTTAATCATTGCATTGCTCTCTTGCATGACGAAATTCATTTCCGCAGTTGTGGTCAGGTCAACCTCTCGGATTATAGTCTGATGTCCAAGATAACTCACTTGAAGAGTAATCTTTTTCTTGGGTAAAGAACTTAGTGAGTAATTGCCTTGGATATCAGTAGTTGTACCCTCACCTGTTTCAGGCACAGATATGGCAACACCCGTGAGCGAGCTGCCATCAACGGCATCCGTAACATGTCCATGCAAGGATGCGTTTTGTATCATTGGTTCTGCTGCAATTCCCAAATTAACATATAGGAAAAGCAGCAATAAATATATTGTTTTCATTTTATGATTTTATTATAAATAATAATGTTTGAAAGTCTGTCGAAAGATAACTTCAAGCAAACCATCATATATATTGTTTTATTATAATAAGATACATGGAGGTGCACGCAAATAAATAATTTCTGCATTTCGCAATGAGAAATCAACTGTAACTGCAAAGAATTTGCAATTATGTGCATGTAATAGGAATGAAAAGAAATTAAGAATCAGCAAGACATAAGGCAAGCTATTGAACTGGCACAATACACATTGATGACAACTGGCATCAGCACCCGACAAATGTCCAGGATGTGGTATGTGGTGAAGACAGCTATAGCACGCATTGGCATGGTCTCCACCCAAGTCGTGACGGTGGACAGCTGCCATAAATATCATCGGCACAAATACCGACAACAGAACCCATGCAGATATCTTTCTCCTTAACCTTATTCCCATCTTCAATATTAATGACTACAAAGATAATTATTAAATATGAAAAAACTTTGCATGTTATTATAATGTGTTACAAATATAAGATAAATTGGCTATTTAAATTAAAAAATCTTGCTTTTTGATACAACCTATTTCATTATTTATTATATTTGCAAAAGTAAGACTAGATGAGGTCTCAGTCATCGAAGCGAAACAAATAAACAGGCTGGATTTACATGAGACTGAAAGCCAATGGAGGAACTTATTATGAAAACAATCAAGAAATCTTACGATCAGGAGAGTTATGAGCAGGACAATGTTTATAATGAGGACGATGAGCGTTATAACATGGCAAATAGCTCGATTTGGTACAGCTAGAAAATAGAAAGGTAAAAAAGTAAAAGCGTTGCGCACATTACACATTCAGCTATATTCTTTTTTACCTTTTATTTTTACTTGTTTTCTTTCTTATGCTTAACTTTGAATCTGTCGAAGCCTTCACCATAAACACCGATGACAGCGCTTTGGGAGACGAAAGCGTGCGGGTCTATCTCATCTATCAATCTGAATATAACAGAAGATTCCCCTTTCTTGGCCAACACAAAAAGCATCTTAACATCGTGACCAGAATAAAAACCCTGGGCATTGATAACTGTGCATCCACGGTGCGGATCGAGATTGATTCGGCGTCCTATCTCTTCATGTTTTTCGGATATAATAAAGAATTGCACCGAACGGCGTCTGGAATTGACAACCTGATCTACACAAAATGCAGTGACATAAAGTACTACATAACCATAAATAACCTTTTCCCAACTATGTAATACAAAATATCCGGAAGATATGATGAAAACATCGCAGATAAGTATCACACGTCCCAATGACACATCACGATATTTGTTTATTATGGCCGCAATGATGTCAGTTCCACCAGTGCTGCCATTGGACGACAAGCCTAACCCTACACCGCATCCGCAGAAGACGGCACCTAGAATACTTGCCATAAAGGGCTGGTCATGGAGCAATTTCATTTGCTCTGCCGCATTACCTACTATTGAAATTGACAGTGTCAACACAACGATACCATAAATTGTTTTTATGCAAAATTGCAATCCCAAGATTCTAAGGGCCATAATCATCAACACGGCATTGATAAGAAAATATGTCACATTGACAGGTATACCAACACCCCAATATATGATTGACGATATACCTGGCACACCACCGGTAGTAATGTTATTTGGCAATAGAAATACGGTCCATCCAATACAATATGAAAGCATTGCGATAGTTATCAAGACATAATCACGCAATTCCTTAAAAAAAATAATCCTACTCATTATTTAGATTTACTATGTTTCTTGTTTTCGAGTTCAAAGTTATATCAAGAAAAGTAATTCACAAAATAAAATTCAGAAAAAGATAATACTTTTTTATTCATCTTATTCAATACTTTCTATTGTAACGCCATCAAACTCATTCATAAAATCAATTATACGGGCCTCATATTTATCACGCTTCACCTTCACTTCCATTGTAACGATATATATGGAACCAGCAGAACTGCGCTTTTCTTGCAATTTATATGAATCAATCTCGGTGCCATCTTCTCTCATACGTGACAATACGTTCTTGATACTTTCTTGAGTTGAAGAAGTATATGTAACTGAGATATATCGTGTACCAAATCTATGCAAAACAAAGTGCATAGCCTCGAGGCATATCAACACCAAACCCGTTGCAGCAAGTGCCAACAGATACATACCCGAGCCACAGGTGAGACCAATGGCAGAAGTAACCCATAGCCCAGCTGCCGTAGTAAGTCCCCTCACCACATGTTTCTGAAATATAATAGTACCGGCACCAATAAAACCGATACCCGTAACAACCTGTGACGCTATACGTGACGGGTCGAAAGAGGCACGATTAAGTTCAGACAAAACCGTATCGAATCCATATTGGGAAAGTATCATAAACAAAGCACTGCCAAGAGAAACAAGAAAATGAGTTCTAAAGCCTGCTTCTTTAGCACGATATTCACGTTCTAATCCAATGGCACCACCCAACATGGCAGCAATGAATAATCTTAATACAAATTCTGTCGTCATGGCCATATATTGTTATAACTTTGCAAAGTTAATGTAATTTAAGTAAAAACAAAATAAAAAAGTAATTTTGTTCACGATTGGAACATTTTTGCAGTAACTTTGCACACCAAAAAATATTGACTATATTATAGATGAAACCCAAAATATTATCATTTTTCAAAATATTTTTTATGTGGATATTGATTTTTATTATACAAAAACCAATATTCATGATACGATATCACAGTCTGATGAGTGATTGCGGGACTAGCGACTTTTTAAAAGTGATATGGCACGGTTTGACACTTGATTTGTCTATGGCCGGTTATCTCACCGCTGTTCCTGCATTAATATTGATAACTAGCATTTGGATCGTCGGGAAATGGATGCGCCAAGTGATGAAAATATACTTCATTGTAGCTTCCATATTGGTATCTATGACATTTATTGTCAATTTGGAATTATATGACTTTTGGGGATTTCCCCTTGATGCAACACCTTTGTTTTATTTTTTTTCTTCTCCATCAGAGGCCTTTGCCAGCGTAACCATCTGGTTCATTCTAATTGGGGTGGCAGCCATAGCTCTGTATGCCTATGCTATAGTATGGATGGCGCTCAAAGCTATTGGCAGAGATAATAATCCAATAACAAACCGCATTACGACCACAGTTCTGCTGGTTGTCATTACGGGAATGCTATTTATACCTATTAGGGGAGGCATAACAGTATCTTCGACCAATACGGGCAAGGTATATTTTAGTAATAACCAACGCCTAAATCATGCCGCCGTTAATCCATTATTCAGCATAATGGAATCATTATCACATAATGAGGATTTCGGCCATCAGTATCGGTTTATGAGCAATATTGAAGCAGACAAATTATTCCGTCGGATGATAGATACGAAGTCAGACTCTACAGACATTCTGCTCACCAATAATCGCCCCGATGTTCTGATAATTATTATGGAAAGCTTCTCCAGCAAATTGATGGCAACACTTGGAGGAGAGAATAACGTCGCAGTAAATCTGGACAGTATAGCCAAAGCCGGGGTATTATTCACGCATTTCCATGCAAACAGTTTCCGTACTGATCGCGGATTGGTCGCAATATTGAGCGGATATCCAGCCCAGCCGACGATGAGTTTAATGAAATTTCCCCACAAGACAGCCCATCTGCCATCAATAGCCGCCAGTCTTGTCAAGGCGGGATATGGCACAAAATATTATTATGGCGGCGATGCAGATTTCACCAACATGCGTTCGTATCTGGTATCATCAGGTTTCACTGACATTGTCTCGGATGTAAATTTCCCCGTTGGCGACAGGCTGAGCAAGTGGGGGGTACCAGACCACTTAGTTTTCAAGCGCCTAATAAACGATTTACGACAAGACAAAGGTACAAGACACATGTTCCGTGTGTTGCAGACTTCAAGTTCTCACGAGCCATTTGAAGTGCCTTATCATAGATTAAAGAATGAGAGACTGAACGCTTTTGCCTATACAGATGACTGTATTGGCAAATTTATAGAGCAATTCAAGAAATTGCCCCAATGGAAGAAAACACTTGTAATATTAGTTCCAGACCATTTAGGATGCTATCCACAAAACATAAACAATTTTGTGCTAGACCGATATAAAATACCATTAATCTTCACAGGTGGTGCCGTGAAACGTCAGCGCAAAGTGCCTATAATAGGTTCCCAGCAAGACATTGCTGCCACATTGCTTGGACAGATGCAGTTACCACACGGAGAATTCACTTTCAGCAAGGATATGATGAGCAGAGGCATACCACATTTTGCCTTTTTCTCAGTGCCCGATGCTTTTGGCATGGTAACAGAAGACAACGCGTTGATATTCGACAATCAATCAGGAAAGACGGTCTTGGATGAGGGTAGAATTAAAGGTAAAAATCTAAAAATGGGCAAGGCTTTCCTTCAGAAACTTTATGACGATATAAGTAAACGATGATACAGAATATATTATTTATTAATATACTTAATAAATTAATTCAATGGGATACAAACGTATCCTTGGCTATAAATGGATTGCACTCTGAATACTGGGACACATTTATGTGGCTTGTAAGCGACAAAATAGTATGGGTGCCTTTGTATCTTTCCATACTGTACATTATATTTAAAGACTACAACTGGAAGATAATACTGGCTTGTCTGGTAACGCTGTCAATCATTCTACTAGTCACAGATGGAGTGTGTGCCCATATCATCCGTCCAATAGTGGGCCGTATGCGCCCCAGTAACCTAGACAACCCGATATCTGGAATGGTGCATATTGTGGATGGTCATCGTGGTGGTAGATTCGGTTTCCCATCGGCACATTCATCCAACACTTGGGGCCTGACATTCTTTGTATGCTATCTCTTCAGGCGCCATTGGTTATCGATTTTCATGGCTGCCTGGGCTTGCTTGGTATGTTATTCCAGAATGTACTTGGGCGTACATTATCTTGGTGATACAATAGCAGGAATGCTCCTTGCCTTTATCAGTTCGAGCGTGCTTTATTATGTTTTTATGAAAGTAAGCGGACACAAGGTGAAGAAAAAACTAAAATATCCATATTTGCCCATCTGTATAGGCGGAACAACGATTATAATATTCTTCATTTTATCGTTTTTTATAAGAATCTATTAATGGAAATCAAGCCAATTGCAATATTCCATTCTCCATTCACTTCCAAGTTTGGCACACCCAAACAAAGTGGATTGATAAAGGAGCTTAAAGGCGAAATCATATTTAATCAAGAATACCGTAATAAGGACTCGTTACGGGGACTCGAAGATTTCAGCTATATTTGGTTGATATGGGAATTTTCCGCCAACCGCCACCAACCATATAGTCCGGTTGTGCGACCGCCCCTGCTTGGCGGCAATCAGAAGATGGGAGTCTTCGCCACACGTTCCCCGTTCAGACCGAATGGCCTAGGGCTATCATCTGTGCGCATTTCTCATATAGAGATGGAGACGGCGAATGGCCCGATTATTCATGTTCTTGGTGCAGATTTGATGGACGGTACTCCAATTTATGACATCAAACCTTATGTTGTATTTGTGGACAGTCACAATGAAGCGCGTAGCGGTTTCGTTGACAACAACAAGCTAAAGAGATTGTCCGTCGTCATGCCTGCCGACTTTGATGATATCTTTTCATCAGAACAATTGTCAGTATTGCGTAAAACTCTCGAACTGGACCCGCGTCCACATTATCAGAATGACCCTAAAAAGATATATGGAATGCCGTATGAGGGACATGATATTCATTTTCGTGTTGACGGTGATGTACTGACGGTTATTTCACTATGACATTCGATTCCATCATATAAATACGGCTTCTCTATTATTTTAATGTGTAATTAAATTCGCATAGCGATATAACAATTTGTCCTATAAAAAAGGGTGGCTGGTATTGCCGCCCTTTTTTTATCTTTATAATTTATCCTGTTTCAACTTTTCCACATACTCACTTATCTTGTGTAACTCTTCTGGAATTTGTATGTGTTGCGGACATGCTGGAGCGCATTGTCCGCATCCTATGCAGTGGTCTGCCTGACGCAATTTTGGCACACTACGGTCATATCCAATAAGAAAAGCACGCCGAGCGCTGGCATATTCCGGGTCTTTGCTACTCTGTGGCACATCACTTTCGTTCAGACACTTGTTGTAATGCACGAAGATACCCGGAATATCTATCCCGTAAGGGCATGGCATGCAATATTTACAATCGTTACACGGAATGGTATTGTATCCAAGGATTTGTTTGGCTATATCAACTTCCAAATATTCCATCTCCGTCTTTGTGAGCGGCTTCAGCGGACATAAAGATAATAAATTGTCTTTCAGATGTTCCATATACGTCATACCACTGAGCACCGTCAACACATTGGGACGTGTGGCAGCATATCGAAAAGCCCATGAAGCGACAGAATGTTCAGGGTCACGCTCCTTCAACTCGGCAACAAGTTTGTTTGGCACATTAGTGAGTCTGCCACCAAGCAGAGGTTCCATAATCACAGCAGGTATGCCACGTTTGGCCAATTCATTATAGAGATAATCGGCATTCACATTGAACTCATTTATCTCATGGGCGTGTTTCCAATCGAGATAGTTTAGCTCTATCTGAACAAAATCCCAATGCACCTTGCCTTCATCGTGCATTCTCAGCGCATAGTCAAAAACTTTTACGTCACAATGAAATGAGAAACCCAGATTGCGCACGATGCCCGCTTTCTTCTTGTCCTTCAGCCAGTCTAGCATCCCATTGTTAATATAACGGTCTTTAAACATTGCGATGGCATCCTTGCGGTCATCTTCCACACCAATAGCATGCAACAGATAATAGTCGATATAATCAGTCTGCAATTCCTTTAACGAGTTATTGAACATGTCAATAGAATACTCACGTGTGTAATTATTCATCATGTTCGACATCTTCGTCGCAATGTAATAACTCTTGCGTGGATGTCGTTTCAATGCCACACCGGTATGATATTCGGATTTCCCCTCAGTGTAAATGGGAGACGTGTCGAAATAGTTTACGCCATGTTCCAGCGCATAGTCAACTTCCTTATTCAACATGTTTTGGTCCACCTCTTCCGCACCGGTCTGCCTGCCACCTTTCTGACCTTTAGTGGGCAGTCGCATCATGCCATAGCCCAAAACGGAAACCTTGTCTTTCGTGTTTGGATTGATACGATATGTCATTTCCCCAACAGGTGGTTCCTGCTGCGCTTTAGATGTATTGCCCCCATTCTTGCAACTAATGATTGTTGCGGCTGTTGTGGCAGCTGCCCCTGTACCGAAAACTTTCAGAAACGAGCGGCGGTTTATTTTTTTCCCTTCCATATCATTATTTTTAGAAGATGTCTGATCATAAATGAAAGATGAACATACAATTGCATGGATTTTATTCACTCATCCATCACCATTAATCATATAGTTCTGTGTATTTCATGTCCCTCCACATATATAGCCGAAAATGGGCGGGCCGGACACAGATTTTCACACGCACCACAACCAATGCAACGCTCATTGTTAACAGCTGGCACCATCACTTCGCCACCGGCTATCTTATAAGACACCATCGAGATTGCCCCAGACGGACAGTGGCGGGCACAGTTTCCGCAATCAACGCCGTCTGTAATTGGCACGCAATTTTTCTTTATCCAAACGGCATGACCAATCTGTGTCGCAGATTTCTCAGCCTTGCTGACTTTATGGATTGCTCCTGTCGGACACACCCCCGAACAACGTGTACATTCAGGGCGGCAATATCCGCGTTCATAACTCATTGTGGGCTGCATCAACTTCATAATGTCTGTAGATGGCCGAAGCACACCGTTGGGACATTCCGACACGCACAGTTGGCAGGCCGTGCAATGTTGTGCCATGTTTTCTGCGCTGAATGCCCCGGGAGGGATGAGCGGCGTAACACGTTTGGGCGCTATCTTGCCTTCAATCACAGCCAATCCACCATCCACCTTCTTATTCTTTTGGGCCAGTGCGGCAGCCGATGTTGCCAATGCGGCAGCAAGCAGGAATGAGCGACGGCTGGTATAAGCAGATGTTTCCTTTTGTTTGGATGAATCATCCCGTGGCTCAACTGCTCTGACAACATCAATCGGAATTTCTGCCTCTGCAACCTTTTGCTTCACTTGATGCGTATAGTGAAGCGCATCAAACTGGCATTTGTCCAAACAGTCACCGCAAACCACACAACGACTATAATCCACCTTGTGACTATTGAAATCAATACAGGCGGCTTTGCATTTTTTGCTGCACAGGCTGCAGTCCCGGCACTTTTCCACATCAAAAACTATCTTGAACCATGAGAAACGGGCAACAAAACTCAATACTGTTCCCACCGGGCAAATGGTATTGCAATAGGTGCGCCCCCCACTCCATGCCAAAATTACGATGATAACAAATGTAACGGATGCTATTGCGAAGGTGGGCAGACTTCGGATCCAAATGTCAGTGCTATAGAATGCATAACTGTCGAAATGTCCGGCCACAGATGCAAATATATTGTTTCCAAATTCGTAAATCGGCTGGAACAGATTGGAGGCAATACGCCCATACGAGGAATAAGGAGCAAGCAGAGCCACAACCACTCCCAAACCGCCAGCCAGTGCACCAACGAACAATGCAAGCACGACGTATCTCAGAAGGCTCTTAGCTGGAGAATATGAATAAGGATTGCGCTTGCCACGCTTTCTTATCCAAGCCACAACATCTTGAAACACGCCGAGCGGGCAAACCACAGAACAGTAAATACGTCCAAATATTAGCGTCAGCACAACCAGCCCGATAAGCACTCCGACATTAAGCGCCAAGACAGCTGGCAGAAACTGTATTTTTGCCATCCATCCCAGCCAATGATGCAACATCCCTG
>OBMA010000201.1_pt1 | contig 32268 bp, 26 predicted proteins | sample 1539141 | NCBI WGS metagenome assembly OBMA01 (sample SAMEA3991484, study PRJEB22521) | metagenome | biome: anthropogenic terrestrial biome; feature: sewage plant; material: raw primary sludge | place: Sweden | collected 2012-09-26
ACATGGTCCCAAAATGATTTAGAATCTTCTATCTTTAAATCATCAAATTGAATTTTATTAAGGCAGTTCATAAATCTTTCTTGTTTTTCGACTCCATTTACAGTTCTGCCCTCAGCTGTTATTTCTACTCTGCGATTAAGTATCTCTGAAATATCTTCACTGATTCTTTCACGATTTTGTTCCATTTCATAGTAACGCAGCCCATCAGGTTTCTCTTCATTTATACCATATGTGTAAATAAGTTTCAGTTTTGGAATATCTCCTGCCTCAACATTATACCCTTCATCCGGAACAAGATCTGTTTTTTCTGTATATTTTTTTGCTGGTCCCTTTAACTTTGGAAGAATCTTTACATTCCAATCCCTTGCAATCTGCATAAGATCATCATATGTTGCCGGATTCATAGATTCTTTCATATTTTTTACTATTTTATCGCTTATTTCTTTATTTGTTTTCTTCTCATCTATATCAGACACTGATTCCTGCTGATTACGAGATAAACCTTCTGATGAAATACTCAAACTGCCGGAAGAAATTGCTTTACTTATTTCATTTTTGCTTTTCTCCAGAGAATTTATCTTTTCCTTAAGATTCTCATTCTCATTTTCAAGTTTTCCAAGTCTTTCATAAACAGCCTCATAAGATGTCTCTGTCTCAGGATGCATAAGTGATATAAGTGCCATCTCAAGCGTAATTCTTTTGATAGTTGAAAATCGTATATCGTGAGAAAGCTTTTCCATATGATTCATGAAACGCGTGAGAGTTTCTGTACTCACCTCGTTTCCAAGCTTAACAATTTCTCCAGCATCTTCCCGTGTAAGATCAAGTTCCTCTGCCATATCAGGTACATACTTCAAAAAATACATATTACGCAGAAACCACACAAAATCATCTGTAAATTTTGTAAGTTCCTTTCCTTTCCACACTGCATCATTGACAATATTCAGGACTTCCTCACCATTCTCATCACAAATAGCTTTCATCAGTTTTACATAAACATCTATCTCTACTGCTCCAACAGTTGCGAGTACACTTTCAAATGTAAGCTTTTCGCTCAGCTGCGTAGAAATACACTGATCAAGAATCGAAAGGGCATCTCTCATAGAACCATCTGCAGCCCTTGCAATATAACGAAGTGCGTCACAGTCAGCATCTACGCCTTCACGCTCAGTAAGTTCAGACAATCGTGCCGTAATCGTTTCCACTGAAATTCTGTGAAAATCATATCTCTGACATCTGGACTGAATTGTAGCCGGCACTTTCTGGTCATCCGTTGTTGCAAGAATAAAGATAACATGGTCTGGAGGTTCCTCTAGCGTCTTTAACAATGCATTAAAAGCCTGTGTTGTCAGCATATGAACTTCATCAATAATATAAACCAGATATTTCCCTGCAGTCGGTGAATACTGAACTGACTCAGTAATCTGCCTTATATTATCAACACTGTTATTGGAAGCTGCATCTATTTCAATAATTTCTGTTGATCTTCCATTTGATACCGCCCTGCAACTATCACATTTACCGCATGGATTTCCATCTGACGGATTGTCACAATTCACAGCCTTCGCCAGAAGTTTTGCAAGTGTTGTCTTACCTGTTCCACGGGTTCCGCAAAATAAATAAGCGTGCCCCACATGATCATGCAGAACCTGATTGCGAAGTGCCTGTACAATATGATCCTGCCCTTTTACTTCTTCAAATGTATCAGGCCGGAATTTTCTATATAATGCCACATAAGACATATCAAAACTCTCCACTTAAATCTCATTTCAAAAAAATCATACGCCCTATTATAAATTAAATTTCATCCAATCGCAATTAGAACTGAAAATCTGTTGAAATGTATTATAATGATTTTACTTTTAGGACTTTTTATCACAACATACTGGCCGTCTGTATATCCCCTCTTTCATTGACGCACGTTTTTTCAAATGCTATAATTTTATTGGTCTGTCAAAGACGTGGGAGGACATAAATTATGCCAAAAAAAATCAAAAATTTTCTGTCTGAGCAGAAAACTCTTGAAGACAAGATTTTCTATATTGTAACAATTGTAGGAACTATTGTTACTCTGCTTTCTACTTTTGTAACAGCATTTGAGCATCTGGCTCCATTTTCATTATTCACTACCATTATTGCTGCAATTTTTATGATGATTCTGCTGTATGTGGCAATTGTCCTTAAGAAGCCGGGACCATGTCGTATTATTCTTTGTTATTTTCTGAATATAATTGTTATTCCTATAAATTTTTTTGCTTGTGGCGGAATGAATTCCGGAATGCCTCTTTATCTGCTTGCAGCACTTTTTCTTATTATCCCCACACTTTCGGGGAAATCAAGAATAATCACTTTTATCATTTCACTTATATGTGACAGTATTATGATTGTTATTTCTTACTTTATGCTTGATTCAACTCCTAATCTGCCTCACATTTCTACTGCACTTCTCACTAAACTCACAGAAAAATCTCAAACAATTGATGTTGCTTTCTCTCTGATTCTGACATCTGCATTTGTTTATTTTGTAACAAGCAGTATGATGAATGCTTATCAAAAAGAACGCCGTTCAAATCAGGAACTTGTAAAACGTCTTGAAGAATATTCTCTAAAAGACGACCTTACAAAACTTTATAATCGTCGTTTTCTTTTCAGTCATATGGAAAATATCGATATTTTCAATAAACATTTTTATATTGCTATGTATGATCTTGATTTCTTTAAAAAATTAAATGATAGTTATGGTCACCTTTTTGGTGATCGTGCACTTAAAGTTATTTCAAAAAAACTGATGGCAGGTCTTGATTTTGATAAAAAAGAAATTGCAGCACGTTATGGCGGTGAAGAATTCATAGTTATATTTCAGGCCGATAATAATGATGATGCATATAAAAGATGTGACGAAGTAAGAAAAATCATTTCTGAACTTACATGGGATGAAATGGATCATTCAATTACAATAAGCGGTGGAATCATTCACTGTTCTGATTTTACAGATATAAATCCCATGCTGTCACGTGTTGATACACTGCTTTACAAAGCAAAAAATGAAGGACGCAATCGTATAGCAACAGATTTCTAAAATATATATTTTGAAAGGAATTTATATCTATGGAAAAAAATGAAACAAATTGCATTATTAAAAATATCAATAAAGTAAATGAGTCTGATTTAACTGAAAGTTCCGACTTGCCTGCAGCTTCAAATTTATCTGAAACTTCTGATTCTGCTGAATCTTCTGATCTATCTGATTTAGAAAATCCTGTGATTGTAACAGCAAAGAAAACTCTGGATGTCTACAGCAGGTCATTTATATTTGTTCCCGTTTGCATAATCATTACTATACTGGCCATAATATTGGGACATATGAGTTTTACCGTCTCTGGAATTCCAAATTTTACATGGCTTCGTTACACATATATAATAATCGGAATTATACTTATAATTTTTTCAGTAAAACTTTATATTGATGCAGTTTCTGTATCAAAAATCCGTGATATGGTGCGCAGCGGAAAGCTTGTAACAACCGGAATTTATCACTATGTTCGAAATCCCGAATATTCTGCTGTACTCTTCTTTTCAACAGGTGCACTGTTTATTTCTGGAAATGTATATATGTATTTACTTCCAATTATATTGTGGGCGTTTATGATTATTCTTGTTAAGAAAACCGAAGAAGTGTGGCTTTATAATATGTTTGGTGAAAAATACAGTACTTATCGCCGCACAACAAATAGCTGGTTTCCCACAAAACCAGTTGAAAAAATCGATTAATATCAAGTTTCAGATAAGTTCAGCTTCTTCAGCTGTTTTCTCAGATAAGAAACCAAATCCAAGTGCATTAGGTCCTGTATGTGTTCCTATTGTATGATTAATTTCCACTATTTTCTCAATCGGATGTCCAATTCCAAGTTCTTTTCCCACTCGTTCAGCAAGTTCAACTCCTGATTCATAATTATTTGTGTGAACTACACAAAAATATTCCGGATCAGGATTCATTTTTTTCATCATGTCTATTAATTCTTCAACAGCTCTTTTCCTTGTGCGTTTTTTACGGATTGCTACTATTTCCCCATCTGTAAGATACAATATAGGTTTAATATCCAGCATGGTTCCGACTTTTCCGCTAAATGAAGAAAGCCTCCCACCCCTTACAAGGTACTGGAGGTCATCCACGACAAACATAGCCTGAAAATATTTCTTCTTTTTTTCCACACAGTCTCTTATTTCTTCCATTGAGCACCCTGATTTTTGCATATTTCTTGCCATATGCAGCATAAGTCCGGCACCTGCAGAGGCATTAAGCGAATCAATTACAATTATCTTCCTTTCCCGATATTTTTCCAGTAAATCTCTTGCCACAATACATGCCGTATTATAGCTTCCTGAAAGTCTTGATGAGAATATAACGCAAAAGATGTCATTTCCCTTGCTTAATTCAATTTCAAAAAGTTCAGTAACCCTGGCAGGATTGCACCCTACAGACAAAGATTGTTCCCCTGCCGAAAGCCTTTGATAAAACAATTCAGATTCCATATTAATCTCATCGCCATAAATTATTCCATCACTAAAGTGATAATACTGCGGGAGAATAACTATTCCTTCCGTTTTTGCATATTCCGGGTCAACATCTGTATTCACATCTGTCATAATTGTAAATTTGTTCACCATTCTTCTCCTGATTCGATAAAACATCACACATTTTTTCTAATATAGCAAATAATCAATTCAAAATCATCTCAATTTTCTTAACTATATTTTGCATAAAAAATACCGGCCCCCATTTGTTAGATTTTAATATGTATCCCATTTTCTGGTGTTGTTCCCTAAAAGTTGGTACATATCATTTTATATCTACATGTGGTGGTCGGCACAAAAATGTCTGATTTCTCTGAATTACAATAACAATTAATAGAACAAATCGCACGTTGAAATCCTCAATATACAATTTCATGATTAATTTTATAACTAATTTGATGTTTCATCTATATCCTGATGTCCAGGAAAATCATTTATGAATTTACGTCTAAGTTCTTCAATAGGTATTGGTTCACTAAACAGATAGCCTTGAACATAATCTGTTCCTATTGACTGAAGAAATTTAAACTGTTCTTCTGTTTCAACACCTTCAACAAGAGATTTCATTCCAAGTTCCGGAACTAATTCAATAATAGATTTTAATATAATAGGTGTCTGCGGATTTTTGCCAAACGTCCTCATAAATCTCATATCAACCTTCAATACGTCAAAATCAAAATCCTGCAGAGTATTAAATGACGAATAACCACTGCCAAAATCATCCAACCAGACTTCAAATCCAAGTCCTTTTAATTCCTCAACCCGTCTCATCAGTTCATCATAATCTTCAGCAAGTGCACTTTCTGTTATTTCAAAATTAATCATATTTCTCGGAACTTTAAATGCATCAAGACTGTTTTTTACAGTTTCCACAATATCTGTAAGCATAAAATCAAGCCTGGATAAATTTACAGATACCGGCATTCCTTCTTCACCGCCATTTCTTATCTTTATATAATCCTTACACACCTTTTCAACAACATATTCATCAACTTTATAAATCAAATGTGATTCCTCCAGAACAGGAATAAAATCAACAGGTGAAAGCAAACCATGTGTAGGATCTTTCCATCTTGCAAGTGCTTCTAGTTCTATCAGCTTACCAGTTTTTACATTGACTATAGGCTGATAATACACTTTCAGATACTCATTTTGAACAGCCTCATCTATGTGGCTTATTACATATTGACGAAGTTTATTTTTATCCTCCATTTTCAGATTATAAAATCGATAATTATTTTTATATTCACGCTTGACACTATCACATGCCATCTTTGCTTTATCGCATGCAGCTTCTATACTTCCGCCTTCATACTCATATATTCCTGCAACAATTCTCATATTTACTTTATGAAAGTATGGGCTTACATCTCGTACTATGTGTTTTAAATGATCCTCTACATCATCAAGATATGTCATTATAACAAAGTGATCTTCTGAAAATCGGGAAATAAGCCTGTCAGCAAATTCTTCCCTTATGATATTTGCAATATCACGAAGCAGTTCATCGCCACGCATAAAACCATATTCTTCATTAAAACCCTTAAAATTTTCAATATTAAGATAAACGAATACTGTCTTTTTACCAACATTCACAGTATTTTCAAGCATTTCCATACCTTTTACACGGAAATACTGCATATTCGGAAGTTGCGTCAACTCATCAAGAGCTCCTTTATTCATTATCTGACCAACTTCAGACAAAATGTCAGTCTGTTTTTTACGGCTATTCTCATATTTAAATCCTGATGTGTTCCCTGATCCGCTATTTTGTGCTCCAAGCAGCCAGATGTCGGCTTGTCTCAGCATCTCATGAAAATCCACTTCATATCTGGCCTGTCCATAAACATATCCACAACTGCAGGATGGATGAAGATTCTTACCTTTTATCGTAAAGTTTGCGAAACTGTTTCTTACATTTTCAAGCAACATAAGAAAATCTTTTTCATCTCTGTTTCTTAAAACAACAAGAACCTCATTTGATTCATAATGATAACAATTTGCATTGTCAAATATTTTTGAAACATCCCGTGCAAAAATTTTACTGATTTCCTCACCAACATTATGCCCATACATATCATTAAAAAACTTGAACGAATCCATACTTATAAGTGCAACAACTATCGGCACATCAAGATATTTTCCTTCCTCTTTTGTAAGAGCATAGCGGTTTTTCAGCCGTGTAATAACATCATGTTCAGCTCTGAAATTCGATTTTACAGAATCCTTAACTCCATCCAGCCTTTCGGCAAGCACAAATATATTTATACAAATTGCGCCAAGCCAGAAAACGAGAACATGCTGAAGATCCGCCATAAAAATCTTATTTGTCTTGACAGAGAAATCTAATATAAGAAATAAAAGCATCCATCCTGTAATAACCAGACAATGCCAGATTGCATTATCAAGGATAAAAACAGGAATTGCTATCATAAGCATCAGAAATGTAATAGCCGGATTATTCTTATCCCATACAGTTCCCATCAATATACCGACTGTCATTATTGGTATCTGCGCAGCATAAAGAAGAACAGCCCCATTATTGAATCCTTTTTTGGGGGCAATTTTCGCAGCAATAGAACTCAAAATAAAAAAAACAAAAATAAAGGTACTATGCATAAGCGTTACTGTATGACGGATATCAAACTGGACTATAAAATTTATCAGCGAAAGAAATGTTCCCATAAAAAGGTATGTTTTCAGGGCTATAAGATTTCTTTCATTTATTTCATTTTTACAAAGTTTGTACCGTCTGGCACTAAACTTCCGAAAAAATCCAAACATATATCTACCCCATTCAATAAGTCAGCAAAACCACTTTTTCTTCTCTCTCGAAAATATAATTTATGACCTTTTATGTCATAATAAAAAACAGATTTTTATATTTAAAAATATCCGGCCCCCATATACGTGGTGGTGCCGGATATTTTTACCTTTACTGATCAGATACCATATCTTTTTTCAATGCTTCCATTTTTATTTCTGCGTCTTCAAGGGAATTGCCCTTTACACCAAAATAGAACTTAATCTTTGGTTCTGTTCCTGAAGGTCTCACACAACACCACGCATTATTTTCAAGTTCATAATAAAGAACATTTGAAGATGGAAGCCCAGTTTTCCCTTTTTCACCTGTCAGACAGTTTACCTTCTCATCAAGTTTATAGTCTCTTCTCTCAATAACCTTGTTACCACCAAGTGTCTTTGGCGGATTACTACGAAAATCATCAAGGATTTTCTGAATTTCAGCTGCACCATCAATTCCTTTAAGAGTTTTTGTTGCCTGACCTTCCTTATAATATCCATACTTTTCATAAAGATCCAGCATTGCATCCCATAATGTCTTACCCTGCTTCTTATAAAATGCAGCAACTTCACAAAGCATCATGACTGCAACAATAGAATCTTTATCTCTGGCATAAGTTCCTGCAAGACATCCATAACTTTCCTCAAGTCCAAATACATAATTATGGTTACCATTTTTTTCAAAAAGTTTAATCTGTTCTCCTATATATTTAAATCCTGTAAGAACTTCAATAATATCAACGTCATAATTTTTTGCAATTGCTTTTGCCATATCCGTAGTTACAATCGTTTCTACAAGAGCTGGTTTCTCAGGCATTGTTCCCGTTGCAGCACGTTCCCTTAAAATATATTCAGCAATAAGCATTCCAGACATATTTCCTGTAAAACTTACATACTTTCCCGTTTTGGAGTCCTTACAATAAACACCAAGCCTATCTGCATCCGGATCTGTTGCAAGAACAAGATCTGCATCAACTTCTGCTGCCATTTTCAAAGCAAGTTCCCAAGCCTTAGAATCCTCAGGATTCGGATATGCAACTGTCGGGAATGAACCATCAGGTATTTTCTGCTGTGGTTCAATATACACCTGAGTAAATCCCAGTTCACGAAGAACACGTCTTACCGGAACATTGCCGGTTCCATGAAGTGGTGTATATACAATTTTCATATCCTTTGCCATTTCCGGAATTATTTCAGGGTGAATGCTCTGTTTTTTTACTTCAGCTATATAATCATCATCAAAATCTGTTCCTATAACCTTATAAAGTCCAATCGATCTTGCATCATCTTCATCCATCGTCCTGCATGATGAAAAATCAGTGATTTTTGCAACTTCTGCCATGATTCCTGTATCATGAGGCGGAGTTATCTGTGCTCCGTCTTCCCAATATACTTTATAACCATTATATTCTGGCGGATTATGTGAAGCCGTCACAACAATACCGGCAATGCATCCCAATTTTCTTACCGCATATGAAAGTTCCGGAGTCGGACGAAGTGATTCAAAAAGATATGTTGTTATACCATTGGCATTAAGAGTACGTGCTGCTTCTGATGAAAATTCAGGAGACATAATTCTGGAATCATGTGCAATAACAACTCCACGTTTTTTCCCTTCTTCACCCTGCTTCAAAATATAATTTGCAAGTCCCTGTGTTGCCTGACGAACAGTATAGATATTCATGCGGTTTGTTCCTGCACCACGAACTCCTCTTAATCCACCTGTTCCAAATTCAAGCACCTTATAGAAACGATCCTCTATTTCCTCTTTATCATTGGCAAGAGCCGCTAGCTCGTCTCTTGTATCATTGTCAAAATATGGATCATTAAGCCATTTCTCGTATTCATTCATGTAGTCCATATAAATTTCCTCCTGAAAGTAAAAATTTTTATAAATAAAAAAACTATTATTAATTAAAAGCATCTATGCCACATTGTTTAATATGAATCATTATTTATATCATAAAATAATGATTTAAAAGCAGCATACAATTATATTATAACACAAACGCAATATAACATTGCATAACATAATTGTTATAATTATATCATTGTTTTCATGTGTGTTTCTACATTTTTATTGACAAATTCATCAACTTTCTTATTAATATATTTATCCTATAAAACAATCACTTATTTTGACACAAAATTAAAAATGGCTATAATGGTGAAAGACTTATGAATCAAAGAGGAGATTAAAATGAAAAAAATTGTACTGACAGGCGGCGGAACTGCCGGCCATGTCCAGCCTAATATTGCTCTGATACCACGCCTCAAAGAACTTGGTTATGACATTCATTATGTAGGTTCCTATACAGGTATAGAAAAAAAGCTCATTACTGATATTGGAATTCCTTATTATCCAATTTCAACCGGAAAGCTCCGCAGATATTTTGACTGGAAAAACTTTTCCGACCCTTTTCGGGTAATAAAAGGTTTTTCCCAATCCAAGAAACTTTTAAAGGAGTTAAAACCTGATGTTGTTTTCTCAGAGGGTGGATTTGTAGGTGTACCTGTTGTTTATGCAGCAAGTCATTGGCATATACCTGTAATCATACATGAATCCGGAATAACTCCAGGACTTGCAAATAAGCTCTCTCTTTCCAAAGCAACCCGTGTTTGCTGTAATTTCCCCGAAACTCAAAAACTTTTCCCTGATGGTCACGCCGTAGTCACTGGAAATCCTATTCGTCAGGAACTTTTTGACGGTAACGCAGAAAATGCATTTAAATATTGCGGATTTACAAAACACCGTCCTACAATTTTAGTTGTCGGCGGAAGTTCCGGTGCTGCAAAAGTAAATCAGATTGTATGGGATTCCTTAAACAAAATGCTTGAAACATACAATGTGATTCATCTTACAGGAAAGGGAAAATCAAATCCAAAGTTCAACGGTCTCTCAGGATACTCTCAATTTGAATATATAAAGGAAGAACTTCCAGATATGTTTGCACTTGCCGATGTTGTCATTTCACGTGCCGGTGCTAATGCAATCTGTGAACTGCTTGCACTGCACAAGCCAAATATCCTTATACCGCTCTCATCAAAAGTAGGCCGCGGTGATCAGGAAGCGCATGCTGCATCATTTGAAAAATCCGGATACAGTAAAGTCATCCTTGAAGAATCTTTATCCGTTGATACATTTTTAGATGCTATAAATGATGTTATGGAAAATAAATATACATACATCACCGCTATGTCTAAAGATAAAGAAAAAGATTCCATTACACTGACATCTGAACTTATTGAAGAAGTAATCAAAGAAAACTCAAAAAAATAATAATCCGGACATATAGAAAATATTTGGGTGCTCCCACGGTTAAAACCGTAGGAGCACCCAAATATTTTAATTTTACAAATAGAAATATAATATCATCAAAAATCAGATCAATAAAAAAAGCTCTGGCATCGCCAGAGCTTTTTTATCAAAATAATTAATTCGCACTTATATTTGAGCACATACTGTCAAGTGTTCCCTGAAAATAAATATCCTCATTGTTAGTCTTGACACCCTCATGAAAGGTTGTCTCTTCTACAATTACAGATGCAAACTTTACAGCTGTAACTTTCCCCTTTGTCATCGTTACATTAAAATTCAGTGTAACAGGTACATTTGTATATGTGTTTGTTGAATCTGTCTGAATGGCATCTGTCATAGAAATTGTGGCTTTATAGCCGTGAGCTTCCAGTACCATCGTACCTGTTCCTGTATCCTTATTTATGCTTGAGTTTTTAACAACCCACGCCGGATTTGCCGTAGCACTTGTCATCATTTTATCAAAAGTGACTCCCTTATGTCCGGGAACATCCGCCTTCTTTAGTGTGCTGACTGCTTCTTTATCATATTTATTAGTCATGCTCTGAAACGTTTCTGTAAGCGGATTCTTATACTGTCCCGGAAGAATCATATAAATACCCGTTCCTAATGCTGCTACGATAAAAATTGCCAAAACCAAACGAACTATTTTATTTCCCATAGTTATACTCCCTCCGACTGTGATACAACTATATTTAATCAAGGTACTCTATAAATAATTAAATTTACAGTGTTCCTTTATTTTATATTTATTTTCTTGAAATATCACATTTATTACAATATACATTTGTTATCTATTGTTAAAATAATTCTTTTTCCAGCTGTGACAAATAATTTTCAATCAAACTCATACGTTTCATATATTCCGCACGTCCTGCATCAGTCTTACATCTGCGAACCTTCGGTTTATTTCTGCGATAAAAATCCTTAATCCGATAATATGCCTTCTTATAACTTGCTTCATCTTCCATAGCTGCAGCCATACAGTCCCACATAATGCCAACAGCCCCAACTTCATCCAGAAGATCAGCATCCATAACAATACTGCATTCCAGAGAAAGCTTCCTCTCTGTATCCTTATCCGTATGCAGCAGGATAATCTCTCCAACTTTTGTAATTGTCTCTTGACTTATTCCTATACTATCCAGATACTCGACCGCAATTTCAGCGCTAACCTCATTATGAGGGCGCTCTGCATCCCATCCGACATCATGTAAAAGAGCTGCAAGAACAATCACATCAAGATTCCCGCCAAGTTTTGCTTGAAGACGAATCGCCCATCTGTACACACGCATCGTATGTTCAAACCGATTCCTAAATGGATATAAAGTCGGTCTGCCATTTTCAGAAGTCTTTTTCCGGGCAAATTCAATTACTTCTGCGTAATCCATATTTTAACATTTACCCCTTAACACTCATAGTCAACAGAGGAAAAACGGGCATAGTACACCCTTTAATGCTCTATCTTATCTATAGTAGCACTTTCCATTTAATTTTGCCACAACTAAATTTAACTGCTATGACATACTAATAAACACGAATATTATTATATCGTTACCATTCTGTGAAAACAAGGAGATTTTTGAACATAAGCGCAGCAAATCTCATGAAAAGTAAATAACTATTTGCCATATTTTCTTACGAAAGCTGTACTTATCCAATATCCTGTCAACATACCAATTGTATTATTAAAAATATCATTAATTTCAAATAGTCCCAGTTTAAATATCAGCTGTGTCAGCTCAAAATTCATTCCCTCACAAAAAAAACGTGCCGACATGACTGGTCTGACTCGTCGTGCCTCTGCCCGGATATGTAACGTGCATCTTTATTTATAATTCCCATAATTCGCTCAATAATAAGCGTGATATTAAGTATTGATAAATAAACCGTGATACTTGGTCGATCCAGACATATTGCCTGTGCAACTTGTCCGGTATAGAAATTTCCTGAATTTTCTATAGAATCAGCTGAATTGATTTGAATCCTACATTTTTTCATGACATTTCCCCACATTTATATATCATATATATCAACAAAGTCGTCCCATCCGACTTTTTAATCCACGCGATTTTCTTCGCTACGCTTTGCCCGGCGTTACCTCAGCAGTTAACTCAGCCCAGGCTGCCTCGCGGCGCACAAGAGGTTCTGCTTAGTGCTGCTTTGTTCCCAACCTGACACAGTTCACAGATTCCTGTCGCGCAAGACCCAGACATCAACATCACTTACTAAGGGCAGCCCGAACAAAAACATCTCTAAGAAAATCATCACCCCTGCTAGAGCGGATTGCAGGTACAGGGCACCGCTATCTCCCCGGCTGCGTGGAAATGTTATAAACCATTTTCAGCTCTATAATTATAACAACTACTTTTCCTTTAGTCAACATATGCTGATTTTGCCTGTACTATATTATCAGATTTTAACTTCACTTCATACTTTATTTCACCTGTAAAATACTTTTATTTCCACTTTTATTTTTCTCAATACGAAGTTCAGCAAAAAAGTTTTTTAATAAGATGGAAGACTCATTTTCCAGAACACCCTTTTTTATCTTTACCTGATGATTGAATTTCTTCTCATCTAAAATGTTTATTACAGAGCCCGCAGAGCCTGCTTTGGGATTCATGCTGCCGATGACGACTTCCGGTATTCTTGCCTGAACTATTGCTCCCGCACACATCGGACATGGTTCAAGTGTCACATACATTATACAGCCATCAAGTCTCCAGTCCTGAAGGACTTTTGTTGCTTTTCTAATTGCTATTATTTCAGCATGAGCAAGGGTTGTATGGTCTTTATTCCTTCTGTTATATCCTTGCGAAATTATTTCTCCATCTTTTACAATCACACAGCCAATCGGAACATCTTTATTCTTATATGCTTTCTTTGCAAGACTGAGGGCTTTCCTCATATAAAATTCATCATTTTTTTGTATTTCTTTTTCCATTTTTCCTTTATTTATTTCCTTTTATTTTGGAATTTCATTTCATATTCCTGACTTTTTTCATCCAGAAGTTTTATCCCGTCATTAATAAGTTCATCTGTAAGTATGGCATATTCAGAAAGTCCCATGGCTTCTCCTCTGATTGTCATTGAAAGTCCTGCCTTTTGGATTGCTCTTTCTATTTTTTCCTTCTCTATCATACCTCCGATGACCGGAAATCCGCTGAAATTTTTGACTGCATTAACCAGTGTTTTTCTCCTTTGATTAAATGCTGCACGTATAATACTGAACATGAGGTTCTCACTCTTAGACTGAACGGCAGGTTTTTCTCTTCTTGTAAGTCTTATAACTGCTGAGCCGACATTAGGTCTCGGCATAAAACAATTAGGCGGCACATTGGCTGCTATGTATGGTTCTGAATAGTATTGAACCGCAAGAGACAGTGCTCCATAATCTTTGGTTCCTGGCACTGCTCTCATTCTCTCTGCCACTTCTTTCTGTACCATAACCGTAATTGACTGTGCATTTATTCTATTTTCAAGTAACTGCATGATTATCGGCGTAGTTATATAGTATGGCAAATTTGCAACGCATTTAAATGATTTTCCATGAAAAATACCGTCTATGTCAGTCTTTAATATATCCTGATTTATTACTGTCACATTTTTATATTGCGCAAGTGTTTCATTAAGTATCGGAATCAGATTTTTGTCTATCTCAACAGCAGTTACACTTCCTGCCGCCTCTGAAAGATATTGCGTAAGAGTCCCGATTCCAGGTCCTATCTCAAGTACATCATCATCCGGTCCTATATCCGCCGCACTTATTATCCTCTCAATCACATGCCCGTCTATCAGAAAGTTCTGTCCGAAATTTTTTCTGAACGTAAATGAATTTTTCTGGATTACCTCTATTGTTTTTCTGGGATTACTGAGTTTTTCTGCATCCGGGATCTTGTTTTCAGTTTTCTTTTCTGCTGATTCTTCTGCCATTTTGTTTTTCCATTCATTTGATATTTGTCTCTTTTTACCTTAGTTTATATTATACAGTTTTTTTGCATTCTGAAATGTTGTCTCTGCCACTTCATCTTCCGAAATTCCCTTTATTTCTGCAATTTTCTTCACAACATATATCAGATTTCCTGAGTCATTTCTGCTGCCTCTTTTAGGTTCAGGTGCAAGGTATGGTCCATCTGTTTCAAGTACAATATTTTGCAGTGAAATATTTTCCACAACATTTTTCAGTTTTTTTGAATTTTTAAATGTTACAACGCCGCCTACTCCAAAATAAAATCCCATTTTCAATAAAATTTTAGCCGTTTCCCATGTGTAGGAATAGCAGTGCATAACCCCTCCTGTTTCGTCTGCTTTTTCTTCATGCATAAGTTTTATCGTATCTTCTGCTGCATCCCTTGAATGTATTACAATCGGAAGTCCAAGTTCCCGTGCTATATTAATCTGCTCGCGGAATATATGCTGCTGCACATTTTTTGAAGGACCGTCTTCATAATGATAATCAAGTCCTATTTCACCGATTGCAACAATTTTTTTATTTTCCTTTGCCATCTGGCGAATTTTTTCCAGATCCTCTTTTGTTGTATTTCCACATTCTTCTGGAATTATTCCTACCGCGCCATACATAAATTCATATTTCTTTGTAAGGTTTACGGTGTTTTCTGATGTTTCAACATTACAGCCTATGTTTGTTACATTTTTCACTGATTTGTTCTTGAGGTTGCAGAGAACATCATCCCTGTCTGCATCAAATGCTTTATCATCATAATGTACATGTGTATCAAAAATTTTCATATAATAATTCTTGCTCATTTCTTATAGATTCACTATAATTAGATTGTATATGCCTTGGCATTAACATGTTATAGTCTTGTATGTTACATAAAATCTGCATTACGCGGCATGGTGCCAGTAATATAATAACACAAAGAAAGAGCCCCGCCAAAGAATTATTTGCGTGGCAGAAAAGGAGACTCCATATGATATCACAATTCTATAAGGAAATGACTGGAAAAGAATCTGTAATCCGCCAATTTTTTGATTTCAGCAGGAAGCGTGCTGTAGAACTTGGAGCTGACAGTGTTTACAATTTCTCAATCGGCAACCCTTCTGTTCCGGTGCCTCAGGATTTTACTGAGGAATTAATTAATATCGTAAATACACGTGAGCCCGTTGCTCTTCATGGATATAGTCCGACACTTGGGCAGAATTCGACCAGAGAAGCAATTGCCGTTTCTCTAAACCGTCGTTTTGACATGAACTATGAAGCAAAACATATTTTTCCTACTTCAGGTGCTGCCGGTGCTATTGCTCATGCTGTAAGGTGCGTTGCAGGAAATGATGATACCGTTCTTACATTTGCGCCATATTTTCCTGAATATGTGCCTTATGTCGAAGGAAGCGGTGCAAGCCTTCGTGTAGTTCCTGCAGATACAGAAACTTTTCAGATTAACTTCACTGAATTTGAAAAGATGATGACTCCTTCAGTTGCTGCGGTTATTATTAATTCCCCTAACAATCCATCCGGAATTGTATATACAACAGAAACTGTCAAACATCTTGCTGATATACTTCTTCAAAAAGAAAAAGATTTCGGACATGAAATATTTCTTATAACAGATGAGCCTTACCGTGAAATAGTTTTTAAGGGTGTTGATCATCCTTTTGTTTCAAAATTTTATGATAATTCAATATGCTGTTACAGTTTCAGCAAATCAATTTCTATTCCCGGCGAACGTATAGGATATGCTGCTGTAAATCCCAAAGCAAAAGATGCTGAATATCTTGTTCCTATGATGGGGCAGATATCCCGTTTCACAGGTCACAACTGCCCTACAGCTCTTATGCAGTTTGCTGTTGAAAAAGTTCTTGATGAAACATCAGATCTTTCAGTTTATGAGACAAATGCAAACATCCTTTATGAAGCTCTTATAAATATAGGTTATCACTGTGTACGTCCTATGGGTACATTTTATATGTTCCCTGAATCACCAACGGCCGATGCAAATGAGTTCTGCTGGAAGGCTGCAAAGGAACTCGGGCTCATTACTGTTCCGGGAGATTCTTTTGCATGTCCTGGACATTTCAGAATATCTTACTGTGTACCAACTGAGCTTGTTAAAAAGGCAATTCCGTTGTTTGAGAAAGCTTATCACTTTTACAAATAATTTTTAATCTGGAGGAATACATCAATGGAACAAAATGAAGATGTGGAGAATAAGCCTAAAAGATATGCCGGCATCCTTCTTCATCCGACATCTTTCCCTAACCACTACGGAATCGGAGACCTTGGTCAAAGTGCTTATGATTTTGTAGATTTTTTAGCAAAATCCGGAATGACAGCCTGGCAGGTTCTGCCGCTTGGTCATACCGGATTTGGCGATTCACCTTACCAGCCCTTTTCATCATTCGCCGGGCAGCCACTTATAATCAGTGTTGACCATTTAAAAGAGCTTGGTCTGCTTATTGACAGTGATTTTTCCAATATGCCTCAATGGAATCCCGAAAGTATAAGCTATGGTGACATCATAAAATTTAAAACAGACCTTCTCCATACTGCTTATGAACGTTTTTCTGATGGTACTTTCAAAGATTATTTTTCAGCAGACAAGAAGTTGATAGAAGATTTTTCAACTTTCAAAAAAGAAAGCAGCTGGCTTAATGACTATGCTCTTTTCATGGCTGGCAAAGATTTTCACGAAGGAGCACCATGGTACCTTTGGGAGGATTCATTAAAAAATCCATCTGCCTCTCAAAGAAAAAAATGGGAAGAAGATCTTTCTCATGAAATGGGTTACTATCAATTTATTCAATTCCTGTTTTACAATGAATGGACATCTCTTAAAAAATATGCAAATGAGAAAGGTATAAGTATAATAGGAGATATTCCTATTTTTGTTGCCTGGGACAGTGTCGATGTCTGGATGCACAAAAACCTTTTCATGCTTGACGAAAAAGGATATCCAACTGATGTTGCCGGTGTTCCACCTGATTACTTTTCTGCAACAGGTCAATTATGGGGCAACCCGCTTTACAATTGGCCTGAACATACAAAAACAGGATATGAATGGTGGTTTGAAAGAATTCGTCATCAGCTCGAACTTACAGATTTCCTGCGCATCGACCATTTCCGCGGTTTTGATAAATTCTGGGCAATTCCATTTGGCGATACAACAGCTGAAAACGGCCGATGGATAACGGCTCCGGGAGACAGTTTCTTCACTATGATGGAGGCAACTTTTGGATATCATATGCCTATTATTGCAGAAGATCTTGGTGAGATTGACAGAAGTGTTGTTGAGCTTCGTGATAAATTCGGTTTTCCTGGCATGAAGGTTATGCAATTTGCCTTTGAAAACCCTGAAGAAAACAATTTCCTCCCTCATAATCATGTCAGGAACTGTGTCTGCTATACCGGAACACATGACAATGATACAACCCTTGGCTGGTACAAGAACTGCTATGAAGCATCCCGTGATAAATTACGTCGATATTACAGCACAGATGGCAACGATATATGCTGGGTTATGATAAGGACATCTTTTGGTTCAGTTGCCAATATGGCTATCGTTCCTATGCAGGATATACTTGAACTTGATTCATGGGCCCGTATGAACAAACCAGGTACAGGTGAAGGCAACTGGACATGGCGTTATAAAGCTGAAGTCCTTACTGATCAACTTGCTGCTCGTCTTTTTGAAACTGCAAAGATGTATGGAAGATAAGATTATACTTTTTACAATGAAGGAAGGAGTACTATATGCTTAAATTTCTGCTTGCCGGACTGTATGCTGTCATTTCTATAATTTTATGCATACCGCGGCACTGGCACTTTGCTTCTCTTGCAAAAAAAAATAAAAATAAGTCATGGATTGAATCCGGGCATTTTGTAAGGAGTTTTTTCAAAGGACTTCTTTTTATATGCGGAACCAAAATTGAAGTAAATGATCTTGATAATATTCCTGATGAACCTGCCCTTTTTGTAGGAAATCACAGAAGTTATTTTGATATAATCATACTTCAGTCTATTCTTTCACGTCCGATTGGTTTTGTTGCAAAGCAGGAATTTAAAAAAGTCCCTCTTTTTCACAATTATATGACTGATATCGGATGTGTTTACCTTGACAGAAAGAATATCCGTGAGGGAATGAAAGCAATAAATCTTGCTACAGATCATATGAAAGACGGACTTTCCATGTGCCTTTTTCCTGAGGGTACCAGAAATCACGGTGAAGGGCTTCTTCCATTTAAAACAGGCGGTTATAGAATTGCTGAACGTGCAGGCAGACCGATTGTACTTGTTTCTATGACAAATACAGGTAAAATTCTTGAAGAAAATGGACATTGTATTATAAAAAGAGCTCACGTCGTTATACATTTCTCTAAGCCTTTTTATCCTCATAGTATGTCTCATGATGATAAAAAGATTTTTTATAATTCTATACCAGATAAAATTACTGAAATGCTTGCATCCGGGCAAGAATCAAAGTAAATTAAATCTGTGAACTGATGCATTTCCTGAATGGATATGTTCAGTTAAATTATTTACAAAAATAAATGAATTCATAACATTTTCATGGAGGTAAAATAATGAATGCATGGATCATCATTCTGATTGTTGTCATAGTAGTTGCTGCAGTTACCGTAACTCTTTATATACTTGGCAACAATATGCAGAAAAAACAGATGGCTCAGAAAGATCAGATCAGTTCCGCTGCTCAGCCAGTAAATATGTTCATAATAGATAAAAAAATAATGCCAATGAAAGATGCCAAGCTTCCAAAACAAGTAATGGATCAGGCTCCAAAACGTTATCAGAAAGCAAAGCTCCCTTTTGTAAAGGTTAAGATTGGTTCTCAGGTAATGACTCTCATTTGTGATGAGGCTATCTATTCAGAAGTTCCGCCACACGGTGAAATTAAAGGTATGGTCAGTGGTATTTATCTGACCCAAGTTAAAACTCTTCATAAAGGAGCTAAGAAAGCTCTTGTTGAATCGGAATTTGATGAAAACGGTAAAAAGAGAAAGAAATCAGCCCGTGAGAAAATGATTGAACGACAGGCAAAATATCAGGATCAGCTCAACTATGAAAGAGCGGTAAAACAATCCAAAGCTGAAAAGAAACGTTTAAAAACTGAAGAAAAGAAAAAATCCGATCGTGCAAAGAAAATTGTCGATTAAGTTTTTAATTGATTTAAACAATTTATTTAAAACGATTGATTAATAACACCTTATTAATATCTTATCATTAAGCAAATAAAATCAAATAAAAAAAGAGGTATTTTACTCATGAAAAATCATACTTTAAAAGATTCAAACATAAACTTTTTTATGAGTTTTATACCTCTTATTTTATTTTATGTGATTATGTTCTTTTCGTATTTTGCTTCATTTTTATTGACCGTAATTTTTTCAAAGCAATCTTTGACTGAATCATCGGGAACCGTAGATAACGGAATTTATGGTTGCCTCGAATATTCTCTAGCTATTCTTATTTTCGGTTATTGGGTTTTAATAAAAAAGAGTCATGAAAAATCTGGTGATTTTTTAAATCAAGCAGCAAGCAACAGTCATATCAGAATATATATCAGTGAAAATTTTCTAAAAATCATTTTATGTATTATATTTTTATTGGTAATTGCTTTTTCATTTGAAGGTTTTACCGACAGTATAATAGCAATTCTATCTGCATCTTTCCCGAATTTTTTTAAAAGTTATTCAGTGATGATAACGAGTGTCACGAAAAGTCCTTCTATACTTAGATTTATTTCTATTGTATTTCTTGCTCCGATTGCTGAAGAACTTTGTTTCCGCAAAGTCACTCTTGAATATGCAAAGCTCTCTATTGGCACTATTCCTGCAATAATTCTTGAGTCTCTTCTTTTTGCTGTCTATCACGGAAATATAATTCAGGGAGTTTATGCTTTTATTGCCGGAATTCTTTTAAGCGGACTTATGCTTCATTTTAAATCTGTTATTCCTGGAATTTTCTTACATATAATGATCAATTTCAGTGCTTACATTTTCCCATCAGCAGTTATCTCAACTAAAAATGGTGCCATAATTACCGGCACCATTTCACTGATAGTTCTTATTCTCTTTACTGCCCTATTGTTTTCCCGTAAGGGTGTCTTTCAAATGCCATCTCAATCAGATCATTAACATATTCATGCATCGGATGACCAGCATCTTTCATGATCATAGGATACATACTGATTCCCGTATGTCCTGGAATTGTGTTGATTTCATTAAATACAACTCTGTTTGTTTCATTTTCCAAAAAGAAATCAACTCTGGCAAATCCAAATCCATCACAGGCACGATAAATTTTAAGTGCTGCTTCCTTTAATTCTTCAGTTTTTCCTTCAGGCAAATCCGGTCCTATAACAGTTTTTGATTCAGCATTATTATATTTCGCATCATAATCATAAAATTCCGCAGCTGCCAGCACTTCACCTATTCCTGCTGCATATGCTTTCATTCCATGCCCAAATACTGCACATTCGACCTCACGTCCGCTTATTGACTCTTCTACAAGAATTTTTGCATCATGCTGAGAAGCCTTTTTTAATCCATTTATCAATTCTTCTCTATTGTGTGCCTTTGTAATTCCTACTGAAGAACCTGCACACGAAGGTTTTATGAATACCGGATATTTACGTTCAGACTCAATTTTACTTATAACTGAATTCATATCAGAAAGTTCTTCTCTGTAAACAGGTACAAATTCTGCCTGCTGAATTCCCTCACGAGCTGCAATAACTTTTGTGAAAAATTTATCCATTGTCACAGCAGATGACAAATGTCCACATCCGACATACGGAAGATGCGCCAGTTCAAAAAGTCCCTGAATAGTTCCATCTTCTCCAAAAAGACCATGCAAAACAGGGAACGCAACATCAACGGTTATTTTTTTTACTATATTATTCTCATGTATCAAAATCAGTTCATGCCTTGTGTCTGGAGTAAGCACTGCTCTTATATTTTCTTTTTCCCATGATCCGTCTATTATATTTTCAATTCTATCTGTATAAATCCATTCACCTGATTTTGTTATTCCTACCATAAAAACATTATATTTATCAGATGATACTGACTTTATAACAGTAGCTGCAGATACGCACGATACATCATGCTCACTTGACTGACCTCCAAAAACCACGAGAAGATTTTTCATTTTATACTGCTCCTTTATGTCAAAATTTTATGTTGTTCCATTCCCGATACACACTGATGTATAATACACCTTTTTAACACCAACTTCCATAAGGGCGCATGTGCATGCTTCTATCGTTGCACCAGTTGTATATATATCATCAACAAGCATTACTTTTTCAGGGATTTGCCTTATATCATATTTAATATGTTCAAAACCGTTTTTAGTTTTTTTTAATTTACGGATTTTTCCGAAATCACATGAAAATGCCTTGCTTAAAATTTTTTCTCTTTCCTGCGGTCCAAGTGTTTTGAGAGGCATAGTATCACTTCTTCTTTTTAACAAATGTGTACAAACCTTTATACCTGTTTCGTCCGAAATTGCATCTGCAATGATTTCAGCCTGATTATATCCTCGTTTTTTCATTTTTCTATCAGATACAGGAACCGGAATCAATACATCTATTCCTATTCTTTGGAAAATGTCTTTATATCTGTTTGCAATTTTATATCCAAAATAATTTGCAGTATTCTTCTTTCCATGGTATTTCATTCCTGCAATAGCATCTGTAACAGGTGACACATATTCTAGAAGAGGATAACCTGAAACATATTTTCGAGCATATTTCTGACAGTCCATGCACATTTCTTCTGTCTCTGATTCGATTTCTCTGCCACATTTAAGACACCTTGGCTCTTTTATATACATAAGTTCCGATTCACATTCGCTGCATATCCCATCATCTCCAAATGCAAGAATTTCTTCACACAATGCACATCTCTTTGGAAACAGAAGATCAATCACAATATTCATCTTCTGATCTTTTATTAATGAATCAAGCAATATCTATTTCCCCCCCGAATCTATCACATTTATCGAATTCATTACATCAATCAAACCCTTTACGTCAATCAAACCAATCATATTCATCAAATTCATCATCAGGTGCATTTTCATCTGTACTGTCATTTATAATATTTCCTGTTTTTTGAAGATTATCTGTCTCTTCTATCCTTTTCTCTATTTCAACAAGTCTGATATCAAAACTTGTATATCTTTTTTGTTCATTTATATTATCTATCATTTCGTTGACACGACGATAATCTCCTACAATTGCAACAATTTTCCTTGCACGTGTTATTGCAGTATAAATAAGATTTCTATTAAGAAGTTTAGGAGGTCCGCCAAGAAGCGGTATTATAACTGCCGGATATTCACTTCCTTGCGATTTATGAATAGTTATTGCAAAGGCATGTTCAAGTTCATCAAGTGAATTATAACTATATTCAGATACTCTTCCGTCATCAAAAAGTATAATTACTTTTTCATCAAAATCATTAATTTTTTTTATTACTCCCATATCTCCATTAAATACTCCAACACCTTCATCTGTAATTATCCCATCTTTATTTTCAATATGCCATTCTTGTTTATAATTGTTTCGAATCTGCATGATTTTATCACCTTCGCGAAAAATTATATCTCCAAACCTTTTCTCTGCTTTTGCAGCAGCTTCAGGATTTAGTTCCTGCTGAAGTTTTTTATTCAGTTCTTCTACACCAAGAGCATATTTTCGCATAGGCGTCATAACCTGAATATCCTGCTGCGGAATATGAAAATAGTTTGGAATCCTTGTTTTTATCAATGATTTCACTATTTCTGTAATTTCTGCAGCATCAATACTTGGAAAAAAGAAAAAATCCGAAGAATTATTATTGACTTCCAGATGTTCTCCATTTCTTATTTTGTGAGCATTCCCGACAATAGAGCTCTCTTCTCCCTGTCTGAAAATACGATTCAGCTTCGTAACAGAGAAACATTCACTGCTTATTATATCTGCCAATACATTCCCTGCCCCAACTGATGGCAGCTGATCCGTGTCTCCTACCAGTACAAGGCGCGTGCCATCCGGAATTGCCTTTAATAAATTTAGAAACAACATACTGTCAATCATTGACGCTTCATCGATTATTACTGCACCGCATTCAAGAGGATTTTCCTCATTACGAACAAAACTATATATCGTCCCTTTGCCATCTGGTGCCGGTATCCCGGAAAATTCCAGCATTCTATGAATTGTTTTTGCCTCATACCCTGTAGATTCATTTATTCTTTTTGCAGCACGTCCGGTTGGAGCTGCAATAAGAGTTACAATACCTGCGCCAATAAAATATTCAATAACCGCTCTTATTATAGTGGTTTTACCTGTTCCAGGTCCTCCTGTAATCACAGCAACTCCAGATCTGATTGAATTTTCAATTGCTGTTTTCTGTTCAGGTTCAAGTGTTATATTTTCATTTTTTTCTATATGTTCAACAGCTTTGTCAAGTGCATTTTCATCTATCTCAAATTTCATTTTCAAATCCATAAGTTTTTCTGCACTTGCATTTTCAACATAATAATTCCGCCGCAGATACACCGCATTTTCGGAGCATACTTTTTTCACTACAACTTTTGAATCCATCTCAAGTGCCATAATTGAATTGTGCAATTCATCAGAAAATGATTCAAAATCCATACTGTCATCAGTCAAAAGATGATATGTCGAATTTGTCAGCATTTCTTCCGGCACATACATATGCCCTTCTTCCTGAAATTGTCTGAGCTGATAAAGAACTGCAGACTTTACACGAAATTCCGAGTTCATCTGAATTCCGGATTTCATAGCAATTTCATCTGCTTTTTTGAAACCAACTCCTTCAACACGATCTGCTATTTCATAAGGATTTTTCCGTACTACCTGATAAACAGTATCTCCGAATTCTTTATATATCTTTATAGCAAGTTTTGTACTTATTCCATATCCCGAAAAAAACATTACAACATTTCTGAATGATCTGTTTTCCTGATAGTATAGAGCTATCCTCTCCGCTGCTGTTTCAGAAATACCTTTAACTTCTGCAAGTCTTTCAGGTTCTTCATCAATAATACGAAGTGTATCTGACTTGAATTTTTTTATAATTCTCTTCGCAAGAGCCTCTCCTATTCCTTTTATCGCTCCCGACCCAAGAAATCTTTCTATACCCTCTATATCGTCCGGCATAGAAAGCTCAAACGAATTCATCTTAAACTGAATATCATACTGCTGATGATGAACATACTCTCCATCCGCCTGAATATACATCCCCTCTGCAATGCCTGCTGCCGTTCCTACAAAAACTTCATCGCCTTCAGTTTCCTCAACAACAAAGACCGAATATCCATTATCATCATTTTGATATATGATTTTTCTTATATACCCCTCACGAATCATCTTATATTTCCTCTTTATACCTGCTGCTTTATTTCCATAAAATCAACCTGCCTGTTCCGGTGAAGCACCTGCTATGTGCGCAGCAAAATTTTGCATTGTCCTATAAACAAAATTTCCGGCAGCCTTGAATCATCAAAGCTCCCGGATAATTTTATATTAAATATCAGTTTCCCATCACTTCAAGATAATCCAGATATTTTCCTGTTCCTATTGCAACAACACTTGCCGGATCTTCTGCCGTCATTGTTGTAATATTTGTCTTTTCTTCGATGAGCTGTTCCAATCCATGAAGAAGAGAGCCTCCTCCTGTCAGAACAATTCCACGATCCGCAATATCAGCAGCAAGTTCAGGCGGAGTTTTTTCAAGCACAGAATGTATACCGTCAAGTACCTGCGCTACAACGTCCCTTAATGCTTCCTCCGTCTCATCAGAAGTAATTGTGACCTTTTTAGGAAGACCTTCTACGAGATCTCTTCCGCTGACATCCATCGAAATATTTTCCGGACGTTTATAGCATGTTCCGACATTTATCTTGATTTCTTCTGCCGTTCTGGTTCCTATAAGCATGTTGTAACGTTTTCTCATAAAACGGATAATTGCTTCATCAAAATCACCACCGGCAACTTTCAATGAACTTGTAATAACAGGACCACCCATTGAAATTACGGCGATATCAGTTGTACCGCCACCAATATCAACTATCATATTTCCAATTGGTCTTGCAATATCTATTCCTGCACCTATTGCAGCAGCTATAGGTTCCTCTACAATTGTAACAAATCTCGCTCCTGCATTATATGTAGCATCTTCAACAGCTCTTTTTTCGACTTCAGTCGCTCCACTTGGTACACTTATTGAAATTCTTGGACGTCTCCCAAAGAAATTATGCCCGATTGCTTTTCTGATAAAATATTTAAGCATTCTTTCTGCTTTTGTATAATCAGATATAACACCTCTCTCAAGCGGGCTCACAGCAACAAGATTGCCAGGAGTTCTTCCAAGCATAAGACGTGCCTCTTCTCCAAATTCTACAATCTTATCTGAATCTTTATCATAGGCAATCACTGCAGGTTCATTTAATACAACCCCTCTGCCCTTTATATATACAAGTATATTTGTTGTTCCTAAATCAATTCCTATGTCAAGACTAGCCAAATTTCAAGTCCTCCTACAATTCCGACGTTTGAGAAAGTATCATAAGATCAACGGATTCTTCCTCTTTCCACGTCATTTTTATCTGTGTTACATCATAATTTGCACTGAGTGCATCTATGTATCTCTGAAAATGAATCACCTTTTGAGAATGTTCACCTTTTTCCTGACTTAAAAATTCCTCATATTCTCTGTCAAGGGAAGGTATTATTCGGGTGCTGTCAAGACCTACTACATTCTCTCCAAGTTTATCTATGAAAAATTGATTCATATAAATTATTTTCCCGGTTTTCCTGCTTCTTATAAATGCACTTGTTCCCAATGAATCCAATATATATGTAATAAGCTTTGCCGATCGACTGCTATTATGATTTTCAAATGACTTTCTCAGCATTAGGTCTCTCGAATAAAGTCTCGCAACTTCTTCTGCAAGTTTCTTCTCAGAGTGAGTCCACTCACGTTCTTTTGTATTCTCTATAAACACTAACCGTCCCTGATATTTTCCGAAAAACCTTATTGGATAAACCATAACAGCTCTTGCATTTCCACGGAAGATTTCAACACGCATACGGTTCGTCATAGATAGTCTGTCTATGGAAATACCTCCGTCTTCAATCTGTTTACGCATCTCTCCATTATAATGATCATGACTCCAGCCAAAAACATTCTCAGCCTCTTCACGGTTTCCGCTTTTACACCAGAAATCCTTAATCTCCATCACCTCTGGATTATCTGAAGACATAGCATAATGAACAATATAATCAATGTCGAGCAGTTTGCCTATTTCTTCAAAAGCCTTTTCAAAGCTTTTACTTTCATTCTCACGCATAAGATATTCCGACATATGCGAAAGCGTCTCCTTCTGCTGAATCTCATAAATCAAAGCATTTTTTGTCTTTTCCTGATTCTCCGTTACACCACTCTTCTTATAAAGTTTTGTGATAAGCTGCGAAAGACCTTTAGCTATATCAAACTGCCTCTTATATGCTTTATAAAGATTCTGTGCCTGAAGTTCTGTATACGCATACAGAATCCATGTTGCATAATAAACTCCGCATACATAAATAGGTGCGGCAGCAAGCCGGCTGTCAGCATTTCCATCATCTATCTCTGAAAAATAAGCCTCTTTACTGTCAACAAGACTGTTCTTAATATCTTCATATATTTCCTTGTATTTATTGTTCTCAACCATTGAATAGAACTCACCGAAATAAGACTTAGGTCCCGATGGTTCTGTAAGTTTTTTCCCGTTTACATCAACAACAATAGAATAAACTCCGCTTAACGATGCGAATTGTTTTGTCAATATATCTATACCAGAGGATGCAAAAAATTCCGGAGTTATATGAAAACTGTTATCCGTTTTATCATCCTGCCCGTTTAATGGTTCTTCAATCTTTTCATCAATCTCTTTTATTGAAGGAGATACACATGCTTCCTCCCTGACAATATATTCAACTTTAGCAAAAAACTCCGTACTTTCAAGAAAGCACACATCAGCATTTACGTTATAAATTCTGCCATCGTCTCCAACAATCCGAAGTCCATATGCAAAATTTTTGCGATTCTCAAAAGATATATTAAGTGCATCTTTAAATTTATCTCTGTCTTCCGGATGTATATAATCAGTAAGCAGCCTGAGTCCATTCATCAGCGCATTGGCATTCACTCCATACTGAACAAGATTAGGAGAGGTATAAAGAAGTTTTTGATGCGTTGATTTTCCAACAAACGAATAGGAACATACTGCGATCACACATCCGACTTTTTCTATTGCCGCTTTCAAATATTGTTCTTCCTGATTCATAAATTCTCCCCCTCTCTCCTATATATAAGAATGCTTAAAATGGGGACATAGCGTATCCGCATGTCCCCGGAAATAAATTGTTTTACTCAGCATCCGCTGATGCTGAAACATCAGAAAATGCATCCGCAGCAATTTTCGTTGTCTTTGCAACTGCTTCATTCACATTATCAAGTGAGGAAGAAAGCTGCTCCATAAAAAGCTGAATTGATTCAAATTCGTGCTTTACAGCTGTACGATTATGCTGAATTTCTTCACGGTTCTTTCTCTTCAAATCTGCGCACTCTCTGGCAGTCTGTTCTTTAAGTTCACTGCATGCTGCCTGCGTAGCCGCTGTAAGCTGATCTGCTTCTTCATTTGCCCTTCTCTTAAGGCTCTCCGCTTCAGCATATGCTGCTTCTTTCTTTTCCTGACAATTTGACTGAGTTTCAATCTGAAGTTTTTGACATTCTGCATCAGTACTGCTCTTTAACATATCACACTGTGTCTTTGTATCATCAAGAAGTTTCTGACATGACTCCTGTGTTTCTTCTTTTAGCTGTTCACACTTTGCAGTTGTTTCTCTCGCAAGTGTATCAGCTGATTCACGAGCACCAAGAAGTGTTCTTGAAATAGATTCATATTTTCTGGCTGCATCATTTTCCTTATCCCTATATGAATTGACTTCATCCTGCAGTCTTTTAAGTTCTTCTTTCTGCTGATCATTTGCCTGTCTGAGCTCATCTATCGCTTTCTTCATATCTTCGTTATTTTTACTGCGAATCTGTTCAAGATCCCTGACTGAAACAGAAAGTTTTTCAATTGCTTCCTTATGCTTTGCAATCTGACTCTCATAATCTTGCTGCATTTCCTCAATATAAGCTTCTGTAGCTGCCCTGTCGTAACCGCCAAATGATGCTTTCTTTATTTCAAGTTCCATTTTTCTCCCCTTTCACGACCGAATGTCGCACACGAAAGTTGTATATTTACGCGAAGATTATAACACATCATTATCTTTTCTGCTACTGTCTTATTACTACATTTACTTTGTTTTTTCTGTGTCCTCAGTATGTCAAAACAATCAAAGGTGTGTTATACTCATTAAAAATTTATTAAATACTTTTGGAGTTTTACAATGAAATCAAAAAAGAATTCAATTAATATAAAATTTATTTCAATTTTCATCGCTGCGGCATTGATTACATGCCTGTTCACAGGATGCAGCAATAGTAAATCAAAACTTTATTCATCTTATGTGAATAGTCTTATTGCGGCAAATTATATCGGCGCTGAAGATGAATATAAAAAGATGACCGGTGCGGACTCAACTGATATTGATGCAATGTATCTGGAAAATGTAACACGTCTTGCAAACAACCTTGCCGACTTTTATGACTTAAACATTTCATCAGACAAAGAACTTGCACCAAAAATGGTTGATATTGCAAAAAAAATTTACAGCCGCACAAAATATGAAACATCGCCCGCAAGAACAGACAATAATATCTATTATGTTGACATAACAATTTACCCAATTGATATTCTGAATCAAGTAAATTCTGAGGTTTCATCCTATATTGATAATTTCAATTCTCATGTTGCAAACGGTGATTATAATAATTATAAGAAAGAAGATTACGAACACGAATATGCAAGCGGCATTATGGACATCCTTGACAAAGGTGCCGATAATATCACATACAGAACCCCTGAAAAAGTAACAGTACGTATAATAGAAACTAAGTCATCCTACTACATAGGAAATGAAGATTTTGAAGCAATCGACTCTGCAATTATTCCTTCAAGCGCCGTTGCGGATGCGTCTGCAACAGATGCATCTGCAACAGATTCTTCTGCAACCGTTCATTAACTTTCTGAGTTTTCAAGTAACTGATTTAATTATATTTTCCATTTAAATAAGCGGCTTATAGCCGCTTATTTACGTTTTCAAAACGCTTTTATTTCATTTACGTGATTGTTTTTTCTGTTCCTTTTATAAACTCCTCAGTCTCAAAAACACCATCCCTTTACGGGGTGTTGTAACTCACTTTACTTTTCAAAATTTTTTCACTATCTTTCATCAATCGGAATATATTCTTTCTCTTTCATTATGCTCTTATATGCCGGTCTTATGATTTTATCTACATTCACTAGTTCTTCAATTCTATGTGCGCTCCATCCTGCTATACGTGCGGCAGCAAAAATAGGTGTAAACATTTCAAGCGGAATTTCAAGCATATTATAAACAAAGCCCGAATAGAAATCTACATTTGCTGCGACGCCTTTATAAATATGTCTTGTTTCAGCAATAGTTTCAGCTGCGATTTTCTGAACTGAATTATAGAAAATGTAATCATTCTTTCTGCCTTTTGCTTCCGCAAGCTTCTCGACAAAAGTCTTAAATATCTCTGCTCTTGGATCACTTAGTGAATAAACGGCATGTCCCATACCATAAACAAGTCCCTTTTTGTCAAAGGCTTCCTTATTCACAATTTTCCTGATATATGCTCTCAGTTCATCCTCATCATTTACATCCGAAACATTTGCCCTTATATCATTCATCATCTCAACAACCTTAATATTCGCTCCTCCATGCTTTGGTCCCTTTAATGAACAGAGTGCCGCTGCTACTGTTGAAAATGTATCACTTCCTGATGATGTTACAACTCTTGTTGTAAATGTAGAATTATTTCCGCCGCCATGTTCCATATGAAGCAGAAGTGCAATGTCAAGAGTTTCTGCCTCTATTTCTGTATAATTCTGATCACGTCTTAACATTCTGAGTAAATTTTCAGCTGTTGAAAGTTCACGGCTCGGGCGGTGAATATACATACTGTCTTCATTTATTGAATAATTATATGCATGGTATCCATATACAGCGAGCATCGGCATAACAGCAATCAGCCTTATACATTGATAAAGCTGTGTTTCAAGTGATTGATCATTTATAAATTCATCATAATTTGCAAGTGTAAGAACACTCTTCGTAAGTGAGTTCATGAGGTCTTTGGAAGGTGCCTTCATGATTACATCACGTGTAAAATTTGACGGCAGTTCTCTGTATGCTGACAATACATTGCGGAACTTTATAAGTTGTGCATCATTAGGCAGTTCCCCAAACAGAAGCAGATACGCCGCCTCTTCAAAAGCATCATGTTTACCTCTCTTAAGTGCCCCATTCACAAGTTCTTCAACCCTGTAGCCACGGTACCAGAGTTTGCCTTCACATGGCACTTCTACTCCATCTTTATCTTCGAATGCTTCTATCTTGGATATATTTGTTATACCCGCAAGAACACCTTTTCCATTCAGGTCACGGAGTCCTCTTTTTACACCTAACTGTTTAAATAATTCAGGATTGATCTTATCATCTTTATTTATTAAGTCGACATATTCTTTAAGTTTCAATTTTTCGTTGTACAGCATATATATCTCCTTTACTCCAGTTGTTATTTTACATATCAGTTTACGGGTTATATATTGCACTGCTGCTTTGTTTCAAATAATAATCATTCAACTGTAACTGATTTAGCAAGATTTCTTGGTTTGTCAACATCAAGCCCTTTTGCATCTGATGTATAATATGCAATAAGCTGCAATATTATGGCAATTGAGAAAACCGACATTACTGCATTTTCATCTGGGATAACAATCTGTTTATCACATATTTCTGTGCTCTCCATATGATTATCATGACTTATCAAAATAACATATGCACCTCTTGATTTCACCTCTCTTACATTTGAAATTACCTTTGCATAAACATGTTCCTCTGTTGCAATAGCTATAACCGGTACATTTTCAGATATAAGAGCAATTGTACCATGTTTCAGTTCTCCTGCCGCATATGCTTCTGCATGAATATATGATATTTCCTTTAGTTTCAGCGCAGCCTCAAGACTCATTGTATAATCAACACCTCGACCTATATAAAAAAGGTCTGATGCTGTTTTTATATTATTTGCAATATTTTTTATCTGATTTGCATTTTCAAGAGTCTTTTTCATCAGTTCTCCAACACCTTGAAGTTTATTTATAAAATTACGCACTTCACTTTCGGACTTGATTTTCCTGACAAGTGCAATTCTTGCCGCCAACAGATAAAATGCTGAAATCTGTACCGTGTATGCTTTAGTACTTGCAACTGCAATTTCAGGTCCTGCATGGGTATAAAGTACATAATCAGATTCCCTTGCTATTGTTGAACCTTTTACATTCACAATAGAAAGTACAGTACTTCCTTTTTTCTTTGAAAGCCTGAGCGCTTCCAATG
>OBMA010000203.1_pt1 | contig 32248 bp, 27 predicted proteins | sample 1539141 | NCBI WGS metagenome assembly OBMA01 (sample SAMEA3991484, study PRJEB22521) | metagenome | biome: anthropogenic terrestrial biome; feature: sewage plant; material: raw primary sludge | place: Sweden | collected 2012-09-26
ATTTCACTGTAAATTTGGAAAAAATTACAGCCATTTAACTCTATGCACTTTATCAGCTCCGAGAGTTCATCAGACTGAGATTACGATCCCGCCATCATTTGCATACATACTGCTGAGACCTGATGCAGCGGTTATCCGGATATCTTTGAAAGTGCCTTTTTCAGAAAGAAGGTTTTTGCAGAATTCTGCACGATCCGGGCAGTTAACGTGTGCTACATATGCTATCTTCTGTTCGGAATCAGTGGCTTCCGAGACGACATAATCAGTCATGCGTGAGAGTGCTTTCTTTATTCCCATCGCCTGTCCTTTCTGTACGATGCTTCCATCATCTGAACCCATTATAGGCTTGATACTGAGGGTTGTGGCAACAAGTGCTTTGACACCGCTGAGACGTCCGTTCTTTCTAAGCGTATCGAGATTATCAAGTACAAAATATGTATTCATGTTATTTACAAAATCCGTTATCTGTTTTGTTATCTCGTCAAACGACAGACCTGCACGGCAGAGTTCCTGAAGCTTTTCAGCTACTTCTGATTCACCGCATACGGCAGATTTGGAATCTACGGCTAATATATTCTTTTCTTCGTTTTCTTCTTTAAAGAGTTCAGCTCCAAGAACGGCACTGTTGTAACTGCCGCTGAGCTTTGATGAAAGTGTGACGGAAAATACCATGTCGGCATCACAGTCATATGCGTTCATAAAGCGCTCAGGAGATGGACATGATGATTTGGGACAAACAGGGCTTGCTGCGACCTGAGCCAAAAATTCAGCCTGATTGAATGTTTCATCATCCATTATACGGTAATCGCCGACTTCGAGTCCAAGCGGTACACGTACGAAACACGGATCATTCCTGAGAGATTCGGTATATTCACAGCTGCTGTCCCCGACGATCTTATAACTCATAGCCGCTCCTTTGATTAAGTGATAGTTGTATGATATCACCGGTGATAAGATTATGCAAAGCAGATAAAAAAACCAGCGGATAAGATAATCCGCTGGTTTTATTTTACCATAAATCAAGACGTGGTTACAGCATTTCGAAATGAATCGGAGAAAAATATAAAAGTAACACTATGATGATCTGCAAAGTCAGTATCAAAGGCATTCCTATTGCAAAGCTGCGATGCCTTGTCTTGTGGTGGAACAGATACATTCCGATAAGTGCACCAACGCTTCCACCGATGAAGGCAGTAAGAAAAAGTGTTTTTTCGGATATCCTCCAGTTCTGTCTTCGCGCCATCTCTTTATCGATTCCCATAAGTGCAAGACCTATGATATTGACGACGATAAGATAGATAGCGATCAGTCTGATAACATCCATTTTATAAAATCTCCGTTATAGTTTATTTCGTTTTCTTCTTAGAAACAGGTTTCTTTGCAGCAGCCTTTTTTGTAGCAGCTTTTTTTGCAGCAGTCTTTTTGGGAGCTGCTTTTGCAGCTGCGATCTCCTGGAATTTCATAGCGCGAACCTTGCTTGAAAGTCCGAACAGATTGATGAAGCCTTCTGCATCATGGTGATCGTAGAGGTCGCCGGTTGTGAAGGAAGCGATGCTCTCATTATACAGCGAATAAGGTGAAGTTGTACCGGCTTTTATTATATTTCCCTTGTAGAGCTTGAACTTTACTTCGCCTGTAACGTATTTCTGTGTACTCTCGATGAAAGCCTGAACAGCCTCGCGGAGAGGCGTGAACCATTTTCCTTCATATACGATCTGAGCAAATTTATTTCCCATATCAGTCTTAAGAGCGTATGTGTCACGATCAAGGATGAGTTCCTCAAGCTGCTGATGAGCTTCATAGAGGATAGTTCCTCCGGGAGTCTCATATACACCACGGCTCTTCATGCCGACAACACGGTTTTCGACGATATCTATGATGCCGATGCCGTGTTTGCCACCGAGCTTATTGAGCGTAAGGATGATGTCAGAGACTTTCATCTGTTTGCCATTGACACTCTTGGGAACACCGGCTTCGAATGTCATCGTTACATATTCCGGCTTGTCGGGAGCTTTTTCCGGAGTGTTGCCAAGAACGAGGAGATGAGCATAATCAGGTTCGTTGGCAGGATTTTCGAGTTCAAGTCCTTCGTGGCTGATGTGCCAAAGGTTACGGTCACGGCTGTAGCTGTTCTTTACTGAGAAAGGAAGCTTGATGCCCTTTTTGCGGCAATATTCGATCTCGGATTCACGTGAATCGAATGTCCACTTTGGATCACGCCATGCGGCGATTATCTTTATATCAGGTGCAAGTGCTTTGATGCCAAGTTCAAAACGAACCTGATCATTTCCCTTGCCTGTAGCTCCGTGGCAGATCGCTGTTGCGTGTTCTTTACGTGCAATTTCAACAAGACGCTTTGCAATAGCGGGACGAGCCATTGATGTTCCGAGGAGATATTTGTTCTCATATACAGCATGTGCCTGTACGCAGGGAACAATGTAATCGTCACAGAATGTCTCTGTAAGATCTTCTATATATAATTTAGAAGCTCCACATGACTTTGCTCTTTCTTCAAGACCATCGAGCTCGTCTGCCTGACCACAGTCTGCACATACACAGATGACTTCATAATTGTAATTTTCCTTAAGCCACGGAATGATGACTGTTGTGTCAAGACCGCCTGAATACGCAAGAATGACTTTTTCTTTCTTTGCTGCCATTTTATTTTCCTCCTGATGTATCATCTAAAAGTTTATGTATAAGTACATGAATAAATATACACCGTGTAATCATAAAATGCAATGAAGAAATATGCACAAAATTAAGGCGAAGAAAGTATAAAATGAATAAAAAGCGCATATATATAAATATTACTTGCATAATATACATGATGGAAGTATACTGATGCAAAGAGTTTCAAAGTTTTCCGAATGTTTACAGAATTACGAGAGTTTTCGAAGAAAACGGAGTAATTCGCAGCATCATGATACGAATAAGAAGTACAACGATAAATAAGAAGGATCACAGGGAAAGAGGTTTATATGGTAAGAGTCGGAATAATCGGCGCGACAGGATACGCCGGAGGAGAGCTCGTCAGGATTCTCGTTGGACATAAGGATGCACAGATCGTATGGCTTGGATCAAGAAGTTATATAGATAAGAAGTATTACGAAGTTTACAGGAATATGTTTGAGATAGTTGACGGCGTATGCATGGATGAGAACATGGATGAGCTGGCCGATAAGGTCGACGTGATATTCACTGCTACACCGCAGGGACTCTGCAGTCATATGGTAAATGAAGAACTACTTTCTAAAGTGAAGGTTGTCGATCTAAGTGCGGATTTCAGGCTGAAAGATCTTAAGGTATATGAAAAATGGTATAAGCTCGAGCATGGGGCACCACAGTATATAGATGAGGCAGTGTATGGACTTTGCGAGATCAACAGGGATAAGGTAAAGGGCGCGAGGATAATCGCAAATCCCGGGTGCTATACGACTTGTTCGATCCTGACAGCATATCCGCTTGTAAAAGAAGGACTTATAGATCCGCAGACGCTCATCATTGATGCAAAGAGCGGAACGAGCGGAGCAGGAAGAGGTGCCAAGGTTCCAAATCTTTTCTGTGAAGTAAATGAGAATATCAAAGCGTATGGTGTCACAACGCACAGACATACTCCGGAGATAGAAGAACAGCTGGGCTACGCGTGCGGCAAGGATATAACAGTAAGCTTTGTACCGCATCTTGTTCCGATGAACCGAGGAATCCTCGTTACGGAATATGCATCTCTTATAAAGAAAGCAGATGGAACATATTGGACGACAGACGAACTTAGAGAAGTATATAAGAAGTATTACGATAAAGAGCAGTTTGTGAGAGTGCTTGATAAAGGCGAGACACCAGAGACGAAGTGGGTCGAAGGAAGTAACTATACTGATGTCAATTGCATAGTCGATGAACGCACAGGGCGAGTCATAATGATGGGTGCACTCGATAATCTCGTAAAGGGCGCGGCAGGTCAGGCAGTTCAGAATATGAACCTTTTATTTGGTCTTCCGGAAAATGAAGGACTTCAGATGGCACCTGATTTCCCGTGACACAAGTATGATAATGCAAATCGCTCATATGCGTAGTGAGTTTCGGCGGCACATAGGAATGATTTTGAGCCATTACATTATACGCATAATCGCAGAATGGAAATGATATGATAGGCGAGAACAAACCAGATACAGCTTTAAATGACTTCATGTCAAATGAAAAAGAAGGAACGGCATCCCTTCCAGATGGTGTCGTGATCAGGCAGATGATGCCGGAAGACTATGACGGGGTCAAAGCACTGTGGATGACGATCGACGGTTTTGGAATAAGGAGCATTGACGATTCACGTGAAGGCGTTGAGCATTTCATCGCGCGAAATCCGGACACTAGCGTCGTAGCGGATCAAAACGGCACAATAAAAGGTGCAGTGTTATGTGGAAGTGACGGCAGACGTGGTACGCTCTATCATGTGTGCGTTGCGGCAGATATGAGAAGACGCGGCATCGGAACTGCAATGGTGAGATGGTGCATCGACGTTCTTAGAGCTGATATGATAAATAAGATTTCGCTCATAGCATTCAGAGATAATGATATTGGCAACAGCTTCTGGAAGAAGAACGGCTGGAAATTCCGTGATGACCTGAATTATTATGATTACACGCTTAATCCGGGAAACAGCACAGTATTCAATGGAAACGACCATACGGGATGCAGGATATACAACTGATAGATAGTTACATGCAAAATTATATTGAAAGATGATTACCTGATTTGGGAAACGGTGCAAAAACAGGGAATATAAGGAGTATTTATATGAATAACGATGAGATGAAAGAAGTCACTACTAAGGCTGAGACTCTTATAGAGGCTCTTCCATATATACAGAAATTCAACAGGAAGATAATAGTTGTCAAGTATGGCGGCAGCGTCATGACTGATCCGGAACTTCAGAAGAATGTTATAAAAGACGTTACACTTCTTAAGCTTGTCGGATTCAAACCGATCATTGTTCACGGCGGTGGCAAAGCGATAAGCAAATGGGCGGGTAAAGTCGGTATAGAATCGAAATTCGTAAATGGTCTCAGGGTTACGGATGCTGATACGATGGAGATCGCGGAGATGGTTCTTGGCAGGGTAAATAAGAGTCTTGTCGCGATGGTTCAGGAACTTGGCGTAAATGCCATTGGCATAAGCGGTAAGGATGGCGGGCTGCTTAAGGTAGATAGAAAATATTCAGATGGTCAGGATATTGGATATGTCGGCAATATAAGAGAAGTGAATGCACAGATAATACAGGATCTTCTCGAAAAAGATTTTCTGCCTGTAATAGCTCCTATTGGTATGGATGATGATTTTAATACATACAATATCAATGCAGATGACGCGGCATGCGCGATAGCAGAGGCAGTAGGTGCGGAAAAGCTGGCATTTCTCACAGATACGGATGGACTTTATAAAGATTTTAGTGACAAGACGTCTCTTATTTCCCGGCTGACAGTAAAAGAAGCAAGAGAGCTTGTTGATGGCGGATATATCGGCGGCGGAATGCTTCCGAAACTGAACGGATGCATCGATGCTGTATCGAATGGCGTTGGCAGAGTACATATTCTGGATGGCAGGATACCACACTGCCTGCTTCTTGAGATATTTACCGATAAAGGTATCGGCACAGCGATAACAGCAGACGAAGAGTGAGAACGACAGGCAGCGATGATACCGATGCAAGCGGTCAGATAAACCAGAGATGATCGCAAATTCAGATGAGTATGCAGAGCGCATATGGAGGTATGAAAATGGGAATGAAAGAATATATCGACGAGGCAGAGAAAGATCTGCTTCATACATACAACAGGTATCAGGTTGTACTGGATCATGGCAAAGGTGTGAACCTGTATGATACAAATGGAAAAGAGTATCTCGATTTTATGTCAGGTATAGGTGTGTACGCGCTTGGATATGGAAATAAGGAGTATAATGATGCGCTGAAAGCACAGATCGACAAGATCACACATACATCGAATCTATTCTACAATGTACCTGCGATAGAAGCGGCAAAGAAGCTGAAAGCTGCTTCAGGCATGGATCGTGTTTTCTTTACAAACAGTGGGGCTGAAGCGGTAGAGGGTGCGATAAAGACTGCGAGAAAGTACGCTTACCGAAGGGATGGCAAGAATGATCACGAGATAATCGCATTAGAGCATTCATTTCACGGACGTACTATGGGAGCACTTTCGGTGACTGGAAAAGAGCAGTACCGGACACCGTTTGAACCGATGATCGGAAATATAAAGTTTGCAGAGATGAACGATCTTGAGAGTGTGACGAAGCAGATAAATCAGCATACTTGTGCAATACTTTTTGAGACAGTTCAGGGTGAAGGTGGGGTTCATCCCGCAACACCTGACTTTATCAAGGCGATAAGGAAGATATGCGATAAAAACGGTCTTCTTATGATGCTTGATGAGGTGCAGTGCGGAATGGGCAGGACTGGCAGCATGTTCGCTTATCAGAAGTATGGCGTGAAACCTGATGTTGTGATGAGTGCAAAGGCATTAGGGTGCGGAGTGCCGGTAGGCGCTTTCATGATGACAGAAAAGATCGCTTCACATTCTCTTGAAGCGGGAGACCATGGAACGACATACGGTGGAGGTCCATTTGCTTGCGCAGCAGTTTCAAAAGTGTTAGATTTGTATGATGAACTGGATATCATATCACATGTAAATGAGACAACACCTTATCTTGAACAGGTGCTTGACCGGATAAAGTCTTCTCACTCGTGCATTAAGGAGAGAAGAGGTGCAGGATTCATACAGGGTCTTGAGTTTGACGGACCGGTAAGCGGAATAATCGGCAAGGCGATGGATAAGGGTCTGATCCTGCTTAGTGCCGGACCTAACGTCATAAGATTCCTGCCGCCGCTTATAATGGATAAGGAACACATAGACATGATGGCAGATATCCTTGATAAAAGTATATAGCGAGAGGTGCCTAAGTAGTCAATGAAGAAATATTGGAAGGTCTTTCTGCTGGTCGCGATATTTTCAGCAGCTGCAGCATGTGTAACTTTCTTATTTATCAAGAAAGCATATGATAAAAAAAATAATACAGAAAATGTCGGAACAAATACAGAAACCGGCATATTCGCCGCAAAAAAAGAAACGCTTAACCTTTGGTATACGGATGAGAGCCTTGCTGACTATCTTGCAAGTGTGACGGTTGATTACAATACGAAACATAAAGATGTCCGTATTGTTCCCAAACTTGTGTCAGCTAAGGATTATGTCAGCAGTATATCAGATGCTTCGGTAAAAGGGACGGATATGCCGGATCTTTTTATAATCAGCAATGATACACTTGAACAGGATACACTCGGGGGACTTACATCGGAAGTACCTTCTGATAAAGCGGGATACATTTCGGGTAAAGTGCCGGAGATTGCGATGAATGCGGTCACATATGATGGGAAAGTGGTCGGATATCCGCTCTATTATGAGACAAGTTCACTTCTATATAACAAGACGTATCTTGACGAATGGGCAAAGTCGCAGGTAGAAGCTGAGGAAGATGCTAAAGAGGGAGAGGCAGCACAGGCGGCAGATGAGACGGACGCTGCGAGGACGCAGTCTGTAGAGACGAGCACTGCGACTGAAACATCATCAGCGGCACAGACAGAGACAGCGTCGAAAAATACAACAGAGGCAGCCACAGAAACGGTCACAGAGTCAGCAACACAGACAGCAACAGAGACAGCAGTTAGTGCTGATATTCAGAAAAGGATAGATGACAAAGAAGCAGATATACTTCCAAAGAAGATAACAGATATAGAGACATTTGCGGATACGTATGATGCGCCAGAAACGATGCAGGCTATCTTTAAATGGGATGTTACGGATATTTTTTACAATTATTTCTTTATCGGAGCATCGGTAAATATAGGCGGTAAAGATGGAGATGATGATACTATCGATCTGTACAACTCAAATTCGGTAAAGAGTATGGAGTTGTATCAAAATCTGAATCAGTTCTTTTCTATAGATACATCCGAGATAAGCTATAAGCAGATCATACAGGATTTTATAGATGGTAAGATCCTTTATACTGTTGCGACAACAGATGCAGTAGCATCTATAGACCGGGCAAAGGAAGAGGGAAAATGCAGCTATGATTATGGTATAACACTTCTTCCTGATATCAGTGAAGAGCTTCCGGCGAAGTCTCTTTCTGTTACGAGTGCGGTCGTGGTCAATGGCTATTGTGCGGATAAAGATGCGGCAAATGAATTTGCGTCATATCTTGCATTACTGCCTCCTCAGGAATTCTATGACAGGACAGGCCGTGTCTCTGTACTTAAAGAAGATAAATATGACGAGCCCGCGCTCGGAGAATTCATGAATGAATATGAACGTTCGGCACCGATATCAAAGACGCTTAGTACCGGCAGCAGCTGGCTGCAGTTAGAGATAGCGTTCTCAAAGATATGGGATGGTGCAGATCCGAATGATACGCTTCATGAACTTTCTGAAAAAGTCATTACAAGCGCAACGGGAAAAGAATATAAACAGGACAAGATCGAAGTCGAAGGTGAAACATCGGAAACATCAGAGACGTTAGAGACAAATGAATTTGTTGATGATAGTGAGACTAAGGAGACATCATCAGAAACAACTAATGGTGATGCAGCAGGCAGTACGTCTGCTAAAACTTCGGGTGGACAGAACTGAAATAATTAGCTAGTATATAAGAGAAATGCATAGGGGGTCTTTTCATTCCGGAGGAATAATATGAATGATATTTCGGAGATGAAAAGGAAGATATGCGATAGTATCAGGATTTTACCGGTGTGGATCATATTTGCGATCGTAACACTTACAGCAGTCGGATGTGCGCCAAGACAGGATGAGCTGATCATCGAGTCAGAGTCTGCAGATACTGGTGAAGTTGAGACAACAAAAGACATTTCGAAAGATGATGCCGAAAAGACGGAACAGACCGTTCAGACTGTGGAAACACTGCAGGCAGATGTTTTTGTTCACGTATGCGGAGCAGTAAAGAATCCCGGTGTGTATGTGCTACATAGCGATGGGCATGTATGTGATGCGGTATCGGCAGCAGGCGGATTTACATCTGATGCGGATGAAGAATATGTCAATCAGGCATACCCGGTTTCCGACGGGTTAAAGATCGTGATCCCTACAGTTATGGAAGTGACTGCAATGGCGGAGACATCAGAAGCAGGCACTATAAGCAATTGTCTTGACAGATCATGCGAAGAAGCGAAACCTGGAACATCCGAAGCCATAAAATCTGCTACGGATAATTCATCGGGTAAGATCAATATAAACACCGCTGATGAGTCAGGGTTATGTGAGATCCCTGGAGTCGGTACTAAGCGGGCATCGGATATAATCAGTTATCGGAATGAACATGGGCAGTTTGGAAGCATTGAAGATATAATGAATGTTACGGGAATAAAACAGGGAACATTTGATAAGATAAAGGATTATATATCTGTAAAGTGAATTTTGTGAAGCAGAATTCGAAACAATATATAAGTGTGGCATAAGAGATAGGCAGGCAGAAGACGGATGGCTGACAGAGTTCTTGTAGTAGATGATGAAAAACTGATAGTGAAAGGCATAAGATTCAGCCTTGAGCAGGATAATATGCAGGTTGATTGCGCATATGATGGGGAAGAGGCACTGGAACTTGCCAGAACTAATACATATGATATCATACTGCTGGATGTTATGCTTCCGAAACTGGATGGATTTCAGGTATGCCAGCAGATACGTGAGTTTTCGGATGTGCCGATCATAATGCTCACAGCTAAAGGTGATGATATGGACAAGATACTTGGTCTCGATAACGGAGCCGATGACTATATCACAAAACCGTTCAACATCCTTGAAGTAAAGGCACGGATGAAAGCTATCATGCGCAGATCTTCATCAAAAAAAGAAAAAGATCATGATGAAAGATTCATTGAAGCAAAGGATATGAAACTTGATCATGAAGGACGCCGCGTATTTATCGGAGACAGGGAGATAAACCTTACAGCAAAGGAATATGATGTGCTGGAACTGCTCATCACTCATCCAAATAAAGTCTACAGTCGTGAAAACCTTCTGAAAACAGTATGGGGAGAGGATTATCCTGGAGATGAGAGAACGGTAGATGTTCACGTCAGACGTCTTCGCGAGAAGATAGAGAAGAATCCGAGCGAACCTGAATATGTCCGCACAAAGTGGGGAATAGGGTACTATTTTGCATAAAAAGATCAGTGATCTGTTCTATAAACTAAAATTTCTGCGCAGTCTTAAGATCAGACTGTTCGTTATAATCTTTACGGTCGGTCTGATTCCGTGCATTCTTATGCGTTACGCGATACTTCACAATTACGAACAAAGAGCAGTAAGTGTGCGTACGTCGGATGTCCAGAATCAGATGAAGATCATCGCCGACCACCTTATCACATACAATTATCTTAACGATCCCTCTTCGAAAGTTGTTGATGCAGAACTTGAACAGATCGCAAATCTGTATAACGGGCGTGTACTTATAATAGGACCAGATCTGAAGATCATAAAGGATACATACGGACTTAGTGAAGGCAAGACGATGATATCGGAGGAAGTCGTAAGATGTCTGAAAAATCAAGCGTCTTCAAATTATGATAAAGAGAACGGGTATATTGAAGTCACAACACCGATCATTAATTCAGCTGATGTTGATAATACTGTAATATCGCAGCCGGACAACGATGATATGGGTACTACGGGTACTACGCTGGCGCAAGGGGTGCTTCTTACCGGCGTCTCCACTGACACGATCATTGCTACGAAGGATATCCTAAGCAGAAAGGCTGTCGTAGTTGAAGCAATAGTAATTTTCATAGTTATGTTCCTTGCACTGTTCTGGTCGATCAGGCTTGTAAAGCCATTTGAAAAGATGACAAAGAAGATAGGTGAAGTCAAAGCGGGTTTCACAAATGATCCGATCGAGATACGTGATTATGTTGAAACGGAACATATAAGTGATGCGTTTAATAATGTTCTCTCCAGGATGAAAGCGCTTGACGATTCGAGGGAAGAGTTTGTCTCAGATGTTTCACATGAGCTGAAGACACCGATAACATCAATGAAAGTTCTTGCGGATTCTCTGACGGCAGAACAGAATATTCCGGTTGAGACATACAGGGAATTCATGACGGATATGTCGAGTGAGATAGACCGCGAGGATAGGATAATCAATGACCTTTTGTCACTTGTCCGTATGGATAAGTCGACCGGGCAGCTGAATATCTCACAGGTAGATATGAATGTACTTGTGGAACTTGTGCTCAAGAGATTATCACCTATCGCAAGAAAACGTGATGTTGAGCTTGTATATGAGAGCATACGTCCGGTGACGGCATCTGTTGATGAAGTAAAGATGACACAGATAATAACGAATCTTGTAGAGAACGCGATAAAGTATAATAAGGAACATGGATGGGTGAAGGTTACACTGGATGCGGATCACCAGTTCTTTACGATACAGGTTGCCGATTCTGGAATAGGCATACCTGAGGACAGTGTTAACAGGATATATGAGAGATTCTACCGCGTGGACAAATCAAGGTCGCGTGAGATGGGCGGTACCGGACTTGGACTTGCAATAACGAGAAACGCGATCCTGATGCACAGGGGATCGATAAAGGTAGAGAGTACGGAAAATGTCGGCACAACATTTACTGTGCGAATTCCACTTTCGTATATATCAGCGTAATGGATAATGCAGATGTATTGGCAGCAGCATTCGATGTGAGGTGTAAGAAATGAAAAAATCATATAATTTCATATTTCTGATGATCATTTCTGTCATGCTTTTTTCATCATACGGATGCGGATCAACAAAAAATAAGGAAAGCGGTCACACGTATCAGATATACTACATCGATCATGATGAGACACGTATAGTACCGATGCCTTATATTACAGAGACAGTGGATACGGATCAGCTGGTGTCGGAAATGCTTGCAAAACTTTCGGACACGGATCAGGCGCAGTATGAGCCTACAATCGAGTCATCATTCAAGGTTTTGTCTGCAAAAGTAGATAACGGACAGGTCACTGTGGATTTTGATCAGCATTATCTGAGCATGGATACGATACGTGAGATACTTACCCGCGCAGCGCTTGTGAACACTTTTACACAGATCAAAGGCATCAGCACTGTGTCATTTACGATAAAGGGACAGGCACTCGCGACTGCAGACGGTACAGCTGTAGGACCGATGACGGCAGATATGTTTATTGATAATGCAGGTAAAGAGATAGACAGCAGTCAGAAGATCAAGATCAACCTTTATTTTGCAAATAAAAACGGAGACAAGCTTATTGAGACAAATCGTACAGTGATCTATAACGCAAATATTCCGATAGAAAAACTTGTAGTAGAACAGATCATATCAGGTCCAGTCGTTGATTCGGCATATCCGGTCATTGATCCTCATACTAAACTTTTAAGCGTGACGACAAAAGACGGCATATGTTATGTAAACTTAGACAAATCGTTTTTAAATCAGAAAGACAAGGTAACGAGTGACGTCGCAATCTATTCGATAGTTAATTCGCTCGTTGAATTGTCGAATGTAAATAAGGTTCAGTTTTCGGTCGATGGGGATACAAATGTAAATTACAGGGATAATACCAGCCTTGCAGTGCCATTTGAAAGAAATCTTGATATCATGCAGTAAAAAGTGAAATACACATCCAGTAAAAAAGTGAAATATGACAATAGCCAAGCATCATTAAATGGTATATAATTTAGTCAGTGTTTTTTCCGTTACAGTTTTCAGAAATGCGATCACACTATTGGAGATGATGTCTATGGTGCTTAAAGAAACAATTCTGATTATTGAGGACAAACAGACATTTCGTGATATATTACGAGATGCGCTTCAGGAAGAATACAATGTAATAGAGGCGGAGAACAGAAAACAGGCAAGTAAAGCGATAAAGGATAATCTTTATTCGTTATCACTTATTATGCTTGATGATTCCATGAAAGGGGTCAACTGTTTCGATGTCATATCTACGCTGCAGAGTTATAGTGTCACTGCGGCAATCCCGATTTTTCTTATAACAAATGACAATAGCTACGCAACAGAGCAGAAAGTATTTGAACATGGCGCTGTTGGTATGGCTCATATGCCTATAAAACCTGAACTTTTGCGGAGCAAGGTACAGAGTATATTGAAATTCAGAGATGTCTCGTTTCGTGTAAGTGCGGCAAAGCATGACAGACTTACAGGAATATTTAGTAAAGAGTATTTCTATACAGCTGCAGGGCGATTTCTAAAAAATGATCCGCATAAAGATTATGATATCATGTGTACGGATATTCAGCATTTTAAGGTGATAAATGATCAATATGGAACGGATGCAAGCGATTATGTGCTGTGGGCTCTTGCTGAAAGGATCAACAATCTGGTCGGAGAAAGCGGTGTATGCGGCAGGATAGGTGCTGATATATTTGCTATGCTGATTCCTCGTAAAGATTATGATGAACAGCAGAAACTTATGGATGATATCGTTGGCGGCGGATGCGAGAATGGCATTTCATTTACACTTAAGTTTGGCATATATCCTATAACAGACAGAACTGTTCCGGTATCGGCGATGTGTGACAGAGCTCTGATCGTCATGGGGACTATCAAACACAGCTATGATGCAAGATATGCAGTATATGACGAGAAAATCAGACAGTCGATGCTGAGAGAACAGCAGATCCTGGATAGCATGGATGAAGGGATAAGGAAAAAGCAGTTTACTGTGTATCTTCAGCCTAAACATAATACAGAAACAGGAGTTGTTGAAGGAGCAGAGGCATTAGTCAGGTGGATACATCCGAGACTGGGTTTTATCTCACCGGGTGATTTTATACCGCTTTTTGAAAAAAACGGGTTTATCACAAAGCTTGATAGTTATGTGTGGGAGATGACGTGCAGAATAATCAGAGGCTGGATAGATGAGGGCATAAGTCCGATCCCGGTATCTGTCAACATGTCCAGAGTAGATCTTGAGACTGATAACGTCATAAGTACAATGGATGAGCTTGTCGCAAAATATGATATTCCAAGGGAACTGTTACACCTTGAAGTTACGGAGTCTGTAAATGAGGATGACTCGGCAAGGCTTGTAGATGTTGTCGGAAAGCTTAAAGATGATGGCTACACTATTGAGATGGACGATTTCGGTTCTGGATATTCTTCGCTAAGCATGCTTAGCGAACTGCCAATAGATGTGCTTAAGCTTGATATGGGACTGATTCGTTCCGAGAGCAGATATTCAAACAAAAAAGGTGTAATGAGTTTTGTTTTAAGTATGGCAAGATGGATGGGATTCAAGACTATTGCGGAAGGTGTTGAGAAGAAAGACGAAGTGGATTTTCTGAGGTCGATAGGATGCGATCTCATACAGGGGTTTTATTTTGCAAAGCCAATGCCATCAGATGATTTCAAGTCATATATGATGAGTCACAACAAGATTCGCACAGTAGGAACAAAAAAAGAGAAGATTGGTTCAGGTGTAAATCCTGAGAAAAAATATTCAATACTAGTGATTGATGACTCAAAGTTCAATCAGGAGTACGTGAGAAAGGTGATCAGCGTCAGATATAATCTTTTATTTGCATCAAACGGTGTTGAAGGTATGCAGATACTTGAAAAGTCAGGGGATCAGATATCACTTATCATGCTTGACCTGATGATGCCGGTAATGGATGGATTCCAGTTTCTGACGAAATACACAAAAATGGATTTTTATAATAGGATCCCGGTTATAGTAATGTCGGAATCAGGCAGCAAAAGTGAGGCATTGGCGCTTTCTCTTGGGGCTGAGGATTACATCGCAAAACCTTTTTCACCGGAAGTCATGATGTTACGGGTAGATAAGGCATTTAGTCATATCAGGCGGGAAAGTAAAGAGTAGCACAAAGTTTTATTTAGAAAAAGGAGCACTATATGAGGCGACCGCTATGCGCGGCCGGAGCAGTATATCTTGCAGTTCTGTTTATTCTTCAGCTGATCTTTCCAATCGCAAGACCAATTATCAAAGTCGGGTGCGATGATCATGCGTCTGTCATTGACAGCTCAGACGACGAAGTCTGCGCTGTCCTTATCGGAAGAGTTACATCACGCGAATTCAGAACATATTCAGGGGTACGGACTCCGGTGGTCTGTGTAAAATCGGAAAAAATCTATCTAAAGGGCAGATGTGAAAACTGCAATGATTATGACAATAAGGAGAGTTGTACCATAATCTGCACTTTGAACGGTACTGCAGCGCCGCAGGTCGGGTGCCGCATAAAATTGAGCGGAAAGATCTCACTTTATGACCAGGCAACAAATCCCGGAGAATTTGACATGTGCCGTTATGAGCAGACTCTTGGCGTAGACGGGAAAATGAGAAATGCCGTTATTATCGCACGCAGCAAGTCGTATAGCAGATTGCAGGAGCCCCTCGCATGTTTTCGAGACAGATCCGGAGAGATCCTTATTGAGACTTTTGGCGAACATGACGGAGGAATCCTTTCTGCGATGGTGCTTGGCGATAAGTCGAATCTTGACGATGAAGTCAAAGCTATGTATCAGCGGAACGGCATCATACATATTCTTGCTATATCAGGACTTCATATATCCCTTCTCGGGATGGGAATATACAAACTATTGAAAAAGTGCCGCGCTCATACGGTCATTGCAGCAATAATATCCGTTATAATGATGTATTTCTACGGTATCATGTGCGGCATGGCTTCATCGGCGGAACGTGCGATAGTGATGTTCGCACTTGCTATGGCGGCGAAAATGATAGGGAGGACATATGATCTGCTTACCGCATTATGCACTGCTGCGGTGATGATCGCAACGCAACAGCCGCTATATCTGCAATACAGCGGTTTTCTCTTTTCATTTGGCGCGGTTTTTGCGATAGGACTTCTACTTCCGGCAGCCGAAGAAATGTTCCCAGGACCGGATATGCGAAGATCGATGATTACAAGGGATCAGATGGAAAGCAGACGCTTTCGTTTACATCTTAAGATCAAAGAGAAACTTGTGAGTGTCCGTGCAGTCTTCCTGTCGGGGATAGTGGTCGCGGTCGCAACACTTCCGGTTCATCTTTATTTCTTCTATGAATTCCCAGTGTTTTCCTTATTGTTGAACGTTCTCGTGATTCCACTTATGACATTTGTTATGGCCGGAACGCTGATCGGACTATCTCTCTCATTTATCTGGATGCCACTTGGAAAGCTTGTCGTGCTGCCGGTACATATGATACTGAGCTTATATGATACCGGGTGCCGTATCGGAGATGCGCTGCCGGTAAATGAGATCGTTACCGGGAAGCCGTATCTATGGCAGATATTTGTATACTGCACGTTGATCATGATTATTTTTATTTTCCGGAAATACATGCCAAGAATAATATTCTCGCTACTGATAGTGGCGTCTGCGTTGGTGATGCTTGTACATATAGACACCGGACTTGACGTGATATTTGCAGATGTCGGTCAGGGAGACGGCATCTATATCTCGGATAATAAAGGGCTCGATATACTTGTGGATGGCGGAAGTTCGACAAAGACGAAAGTCGGCAAGTATCAGTTGGAACCGCTTCTTAAAAGTAAGGGTGCAGGCAGACTTGATGCAGTGTTCATAACACATCTCGATAGTGACCATTACAACGGAATCCTTGAACTTATAGAAATGAGTGATGAGGGTGGAGTCGGGATAGATGAGATCGTTCTGAATCCAGAAGTCTACAGCGCCGGAGGGGAGAAAATGGATGAGCTTCTGAAGATGACGGCAGCGCATGGGATTCCGGTAACAAAGATTCACGCGGGTATGGCGATCAGCAAGGGAAAACTGAAACTTACATGTCTGTATCCGGGAGCTGCGACCACAGAGAAAGTCATGGATGTCGGGAAGAATGTTACAGGCGCAGATTCAGGGATAAATGTGAACACAGAGGCGACCGGCACGGCAAGCGGCGGACCAGATATGAATGCACTGTCGACGGTTCTATATCTTGAATATGGAGATTTTACAGCATTACTTACCGGGGATCTTGAAGGCAGCGGCGAGGCGGCACTTATGCGAGCTCTTGACGATGATGAAGAGATAATCGGACATGGTGTTACGATTCTGAAAGTAGGTCATCATGGATCAAAAAATGCGACAAGTAAAGAGTGGCTAGACACAATTAAACCAGAGTATTCCGTGATATCATGTGGACGCAATAACCGTTATGGTCACCCGTCTATGGAAACCATGAAAAGACTTGAGAAAAATGGTACATCGGTTTTGGACACAAGGCATTCTGGAGCTGTCACATTTAAGACAGATGGGCATAGTATGAGCATTACAGAGTTTATTTCATTTATAGACTGAAATTATTGAGAAATATCTTTTTTAAACCACTATTTCGATATATAATAAAGTAGAAAAATGCTATTTCAAATTTGTGAAAGGAGAATAACATGCTATACGATTATGTTATAGAAAACTATAAACAAGGCGAACCTATTTTTTTGTCAGAACTTCCGGGAAGGTCAAGGGAGTCTATCAGACAGGAGATGAAGAAACTTACAGATGAAGGAAAAATTGAGCGTATACAAAATGGTATTTATATTATTTCATATATGACTATTCTTGGAACAAAAGGAAAGATTTCCGTGGATCAGTTTATTGAGAAAAGATATTTGGGAGTTTCAGGAGAGACTAAGGGTTATATTACTGGAATTCAATTGGCAAATATGTATGGATTCACAACACAGAATCCTTCATGTTATGAAGTGTGCTCAAACGAAGCATCTACAAAGCAACGTAAACTAAATATTGATGACAGACAGATTATTGTTTATAAACCGGTGATGGCGGTATCAGAAGAGAACAAATCATCTTTGCAGTTTTTGGATCTTATGACAACAATTGACAAGTACAGTGAGGTTACAGGTAAAGAGTTTGAAGATAAATTAAATGATTTTATAGATGTGGCAGGTGTGGATTTTGAACAGGTAAAGAGATACATTTCATTTTTTCCGGATAGAGTATATAGAAACATTTACAAGGGAGGATTAATGCGTGAATTGGTATAGAAGTTATCGCGAAGAATGGAAAGAAATAATAGAAACTGTGGCCAGAGAGCTTGGCAGAACGGAACAGATGATAGAGAAAGATACGGTTCAATCTATGTTTTTATTCGAATTGGCTAAGTCAGATTTACCATTTGTATTTAAAGGCGGGACATCGCTTTCAAAAGCATATAATCTGATAGATCGTTTTTCGGAAGATATTGATTTATCAATGAATCGTAAACCCACGCAGATAGAACATAAAAAATCTAAAGATGTAATAATGAGTATAGCAGACCGACTTGGACTGATATTAGCAAACCCGGAAAATGTTATGTCTCGACATGATTATAATAGATACGTATTTAAGTACGAATCATTGCTTTGTGATAAATCATTGGAAATGATTGTAGAGACTAACTATTATCAAATTGCTTACCCGGTTAACAGGCATACTGTTGGGAGTTTTGTTGGGCGGTTCTGTAAAGAGAGAAACGTTTCTTTACCTATTTCTTTCGAAGCAGCAGAAGTGAATATGGATGTTCAGTCTGTTGAAAGAACTTTCGCAGATAAGGTATTTGCAATTTGCGATTATAGAATACAAAATATGCAGGATAGAGATTCTAGGCACTTATATGATATATGTAAATTGATGGGAGCGGTGAAATTAGATGACAAAATGGATGATCTTATTGACACTGTCAGGAATGAAAGAATGCATTCAAAAAACAATCCATCTGCACAGCTTATCTATAATATACCAATGATGCTAAGGGAAATCATAAGCAGCAGATTTTATGAATCAGATTATAAGAACATTACGCAAAAATTATTGTACGAAAATATATCTTATGACGATGCCGTAGAACGAGGTATCGCAATAGTGGCGGAATCGGACGTGTTTGAATATAAAAAAGTATAATCAGTTTAACTGAATATCTTTTCAAAGAAAAAATCCCAAACATGCTCTTGGAGGAATCGCAAGTCCACGTTTTTTTATCAGCGCGCAGCATAACTCGGTCATAGCTGACTAAAACATAGAAAAGGCATTCTTTTTTAGGAGCGATTCGTATATAATGATTTAGAAAAGCAAAGAGAGCAGTATTCAAGCAAAGATATAAGTATCTAAAAGATAGAGGGTAACCATCGAGGGAGGCTTAAATGTCTGAAAAGAATAATCATTTTTTGAAAAACAGTTTTTTGAAACATATCATTGTGACCATGATGTCACTTGCGGTATCGCTTTCTATGTTTGCAGGGGTGAATATTACTGCGGCAGCCGGGAACACAGCTGAAACAGTAAATGTGACGAAGGCAGCCGGAAACACAGCTGAAACAGTAAATGTGACGAAGGCAGCAGGGTACACTGACACTGTAACAGATAAAGACATCGTGATTCTTTATACGAACGACGTACACTGTGGTGTTGATGACAATATCGGATACGGTGGACTTGCACTTTATAAAAAACAGATGGAAGCACAGACTTCATATGTAACACTGGTAGATGCGGGAGATGCGATACAGGGAGCACCGATAGGCACGTTGTCTAAAGGTTCGTATCTGATCGATATAATGAATGAAGTGGGATATGATATAGCAGTACCGGGGAACCATGAGTTTGATTATGGGATGAAGCGTTTTATGGAACTTGCCGGAAAACTTAAATGCGGATATATATCGTGCAACTTTACAGATCTTAAAACAGGAAATACAGTTTTTTCTCCGTACATGATGAAAGACTATGGTAGTACAAAGGTCGCATTTGTCGGTGTCTCTACGCCTGAGAGTTTTACAAAATCCACACCAAAGTATTTTCAGGATAAGGATGGCAATTTTATCTACGGATTTTGTGAAGATGGCACAGGAGCATCGTTGTATGCAAAGGTTCAGGCAAATGTTAATGAAGCACGAAATGCAGGTGCTGATTATGTGATACTTGTAGGACATCTCGGCGAAAAGGGCGTAACGGATATCTGGTCTTCAGATCAGGTAGTGGCGCATACAACTGGGATAGATGCAGTGATCGACGGTCATTCGCATGAGACTGTCCAGGGAAATAAGGTCAAAAATCTTGACGGTAAAGAAGTTACTATAACACAGACCGGCACGAAGCTTAAGAATATAGGCAGGATGGTTATCCATGCGGATGGAGAACTGTCGACAGAACTTGTTCCACTTGTCTCGGGCGACGCTGACTCATATACATATACGACGATAAAAGGAGACAGCCTTCGCAGTATAGCGAAAGACCAGCTTGGCTCATCAGACCGTTGGAAGGAGATATATAATCTTAACAGCGGACTTATCAGAAATCCGAAGATCATCTATTCAAATATGCGTCTTATTATGCCGATGTCGATTTCTACAACAAATAAGGGTAAGGCAGTAGATACGGCAACGCAGACGTTTATACAGAATATAGAAGGAAGATATGAAACAGAGATCAAGAAAGTAGTTGGAAGCTCAGAAGAAGATCTGACGACGCTTGATACTGCGACAGGACGGCGTGCCATAAGAAACAGCGAGACTAATCTCGGTGATTTCTGTGCGGACGCGTTCAGGGAGGAAACCGGAGCAGATATTGGATTTATGAATGGCGGCGGTATAAGAGCCGATATCAAAAAAGGTGATATAGCATATGAGGATGTGCTGTCGGTATTTCCTTATGGAAATATGACATGTGTGATAGAGGCGACAGGACAGCAGGTACTGGATGCACTGGAGATGGCTTCAAGGAACTTTCCCGAAGAATGTGGAGGCTTCCTGCAGGTATCGGGTATTACATACACGATAGATACATCTGTTCCATCATCAGTTGTTACAGATGTCAAAGGCAGTTTTGTAAAGGTTTCAGGAAAATACAGGGTTTGTGATGTAATGGTAGGCGGGATACCGCTAGATCTTACAAAGACATATACAGTCGCTTCCCACAATTATATGCTGAGAAATTCAGGTGATGGGATGTCAATGTTCGAGGGATGTCCTGTAGTCAAAGATGATATTGAAGTTGATGCCGATACGCTTATGAATTACATAAGCGGGCTTGGCGGAAACATTGGAGCTGATTACAGCGATCCTAAGGGACAGGGCAGGATTAATACAAAGTGATCTAAGTTACTGCACAATATCAGACTGATGAAGTTCAGTTACGATAGAGGTTACAACAACAGTTGCGCGGGAATAAGACAGCCAGACGTCTTGATATGATTGCATGGATACATGATTGCAGGGAGACAAGATGCAGAAAATAGCAGACGAACTTGCAAAGGGAGAATTTCATACGCTATACCTTCTTTACGGCGAAGAGGATTATCTGCGAAGACAGTACCGTGACAACCTGCGAGATGCTCTTGTATCAAAAGATGATACGATGAACTACAGCTGCTTTCGTGGAACGGACGTAGATACAGCGAAGATCATAGACCTTTCGGAGACAATGCCTTTTTTTGCTGATCGCAGGGTAATAGTCATAGAGAACTCGGGACTTATGAAAAAAGGTGGAGAAGACCTTGCAGAATATCTGAAGAACAAGCCCGAAACTACGACTTTTATTTTCGATGAACCGGAGATCGATAAGAGGACAGGTCTGTATAAATTTGTAAGCAAGAATGGACTGGCTGATGAGATGCCGCGTCTTGCACCGAATGTGCTGGCAGGCTGGCTCATGAAGAAGATCAAGGAAGAGAAAAAGAATATGACAAGGGCTGACCTTGAATATTTTATTTCCCTGACAGGAGATAACATGGATATCATCAGCACTGAATTTGAAAAGCTGATGTGTTATACTGACGGAAGGGATGTTGTTATACGTAAGGATATGGATGAGATCTGCACAAGACAGATCGAAGATAAGATATTTGATATGATCGAGGATATGACAGCGCATCGGACAAAGGAAGCATTAAGCCTTTTCACAGATCTGCTTGAACGCGACGAATCGCCATTTCGGATACTTGCACTGATCGTCAGGGAATATAAGCTGTTACTTGAAGCGAAGATGCTAGTCATGAGCGGCGCGGGAAATGCAGAGATCAAGCAGAAGATTCCGTATTATTCAAACCGATATATCAGTCAGGCACGTCGGATGGATATAAGTGAGATAAGATCGGCAATCGAAAAATGCTGTGACGCGGACGAATCAGTCAAGACGGGCAGCATGGCAGATAGGACAGCTATAGAGGTGCTGGTAACGGAACTTGGATCAGAACATAAGGTAATGAACCAAGGGTGATGAGCAAAGGGTGATGAGCAAAGGGTGATGAGCCAAAAATAACGAACCAAGGGTGATGAGCAAAGGGTAATGTGCAGAGAGTAATGAGTCAATGATGATGAGTCAAAGGTAATGAGCTAAATATCAGTATTTTCATCATAATCATAAATGAAAGGAAGCAATATAAAATGAGTAAGATCGATGAAATAAGAGCAGCAATGTTTGAGGCAATGAAGGCAAAGGATAAAGACAGAAAGGATGCACTATCTGCACTACTTACAGTTCTTAAGAACAAGGCAATCGATAAGAGAGCTGATCTGACTGAAGCTGAAGAAGCAGAAGTCATAAATAAGGAGATAAGGCAGACTCAGGAGACTATAGATCTGGCACCGGCAGACAGAAAAGATATCATCGAATCGTGTCAGAAGCGTATTGAGATAATGAAAGAATACGCACCTGCACAGATGAGCGAAGGCGAGATCAGCGAGGCGATAGATAAGGTCGTGTCATCGCTTGGACTTGAGAATCCTACAAAGAGGGATCAGGGCAAGATAATGAAAGAACTTATGCCACTTGTAAAGGGTAAGGCAGACGGAGCACTCGTAAGCAGACTTGTGGGACAGAGGCTCCAGTAGATTTAGTTTATGATATGAAGTGGGTTTCAAAAGTAGTAACTGTGGTATGATGTATTTTCCAAAAAATGATGCACCAGTGAATGCTTAGGCATGAGGTGAATATGGGATCAGAGGGTGGACTTAAAATAGAAATGCTTAGCAGGTATGACGATATGACGCCTGTTGAGAGAGGCATCGCGGACTTCTTTGTGAAAAACGAGGAGCTCCGCGACTTTTCATCAAGGAAAGTATCGGGAGAGCTATATACATCAGAGGCAACACTTTCGAGGTTCGCAAAAAAGTGCGGATATAAAGGCTATAGAGAATTTATATTTGCTTATGAAAATGAGATACGTGATAACCTTCGCGAGCATAATATCGGCGCATTGACAAAGAAAGTGCGCGGCACATATACGCAGATACTCGACAAAAGCTTTCGTGAACTTGATGAAAAACAGATAAAACGTATATCGGGGCTTATGAGCAGCAAGAGCAAAGTCATTGTGATAGGTCTGGGGAGCTCAGGGTTCGCGGCAAAAGAGTTTGAACTCAGATTTATGAGACTGGGAACGGATGTGCGTGCGGTCACTGATTCACAGATCATTCCTATGACGATATCACTTTGCGATGAGAATTCACTTGTTATAGCGATATCCCTAAGTGGAACGACAAAAGAGATCATTGACGCAGTTCACCTCGCAAAGACTAAGGGATCCGCAACAGTTATGATCACGGCAGACAAAGATTCAAAAGCAGGATCGTATTGCGACGAGCTTATCCTGGCGTCATCAGTGCGGAATCTTGATGAGGGAACGATGATATCGCCGCAGTTCCCGGTTTTGATAATCATAGATGTGCTCTATATCTATTATTTGGAGCACGATGCTCAGAGAAAATCGCTTAATTACAGAAGAACGCTTTTGGCGCTCAGAGGGATCACTGCAGATGATGAGGAACAGCGTGAGAAGAATAGCGAATCGTGAGAATAAGAGCCGTGAGCAGATACTTGGGCAAATAAGAGGAGGCGTCATAGTCTCGTGTCAGGCACTTCCTGATGAACCTCTTTATGGCTCGGAGATGATGGCGCACATGGCTGATGCTGCTGTTAGAGGCGGCGCTGTCGGTATAAGGGCAAATACTTCAGAAGATATACGTGCGATACAGCATGTGACGGATCTTCCGATAATCGGGATCATTAAAAAAGAATATAAAGATTCCAAAGTCTATATCACCCCGACGATGCAAGAGGTTGATGAGCTTGTGAAAACCGGAGTCTGCATAATCGCGCTTGATGCAACAGACAGAAAGAGACCCGGGGGAATCAGTCTGGAAGATTTATTTACAGAGGTCAGGGTAAAATATCCGAATCAGCTTTTTATGGCTGATTGCTCATGTATTGAAGACGGCATACGTGCTGAAAGATTAGGCTTCGATCTTGTGGGTACAACTCTTCGCGGCTACACTGCAGATACTGCGGATAAGAAGATACCGGACTATGCATTTCTGCATGAACTGACAGAGAAGATCAGCATTCCGGTGATAGCAGAAGGCGGGATATGGGAGACAGGGCAGCTTCAGAAAGTATTTGCGGAAAATGCTTTTGCTGCGGTCATTGGAACTGCTATAACACGCCCCAGAGATATAACGAGAAGGTTTGTAGATTCTATTGTGAAATGAACAAGAAGGTTTGTGGATTCTATTGTGAAATGAACATGCAGTCGGTATAATGATAGGGGTGTAAAAGCAGCAATTATTGTATGATGCTGCGAATCGTTTTGTGCTATTTGCATCAAAATTTTGCGAAAAATAAGGGGGCTACACAAGTGTTTAATTCAGGAAAAAATGATATGGCGATTCTTGCGGAGAACGTAGCTAAGATCGCATCGGGAGATTACAGCGTACAGGTTTCAAAGAAGATGATGGGCAGAAGTGACAGTCTGGGGAGACTTGCTCAGAGCATAGAGCAGATAAGAATCAGATCTGCAGAAAATGCAGAGAAAGAAAATGAAAGAAAAGATGAACTAAAAAACAGTCTGACGGATATCGATTCACAGATCGATTCGATCTCTGCGGCGATCAGCGAGATCGGCAGCGCAATGGAAATCGTCGATAATGGAATGAACGAAAATGTATCATCCGGGAAAAATATCAGTGAGATGGTACGTGTGATAAAAAAATCGGCAGACTCAATGTCGGAAAGATCGGAGGATGGTGCTAAGCAGGCAGAGAGTATTCATAAACGTGCCAAGGAATCAAAGGATATCGCTGCCGAGAATCATCAGAATACACACAATGTGAAGCAGGAAATAAACACGAGTCTTGATAAAGCGCTGGAGGACGCAAAAGTTGTTGATCAGATAAATGACCTTACAGAATCGATCATGGGCATAGCTGCTCAGACTAATCTGCTTGCACTGAACGCATCGATAGAAGCGGCGCGCGCAGGAGAAGCCGGTAAGGGATTTGCAGTAGTCGCGGACGAGATAAGAAGTCTTGCCGAGCAGTCGAAAAAAACCGCAACAAATATCCAGGAGATAACAGGTAAGGTTACAGGTGCTGTAGCAAATCTTTCAGATAATGCGTCAAGACTTATGCAGTTTATCTCAAGTGATGTATCAAAAGTATTTCATGAATTTGATGAGACTGTAGCTGCGTATGACGGCGACGCAGAATATATGGGGAAACTCGTATCGGATTTCGGACAGGAAGCGCGTGAGCTTGGAAGCGCGGTGAAAGGAATATCTGATTCAGCTCAGAGAACTGAGGATGCGGCAACTGAAGGCGCAGAGAATTCGCAGAAGACTGCAGAACTTATCGACAGACTTCGCGCAAATACAGATGAACTAAGAACAGCTGCGAGAAAGCTGAATAATATGAACTGACCACCCGCACAAGTGGTGAGATCATTTCTGTCGGGAGAGTCAGATGAAATGTGATTATGATGTGATGACATTTGTCCGAAATTGTCCGGACGAATATCATATTTTAGAAAATAAAGGGATCATCTCTTCAGCGATCATCATCGAAAAAGGATCTGTGTATCATGCGGGTAGAAATGAGCATGCTGATAGAGATGAGCATGCTGGAGAAAAGATCAGGCATACATCGGAAGCCACTCACAGACTTGTCTCTGAACTGTGCAGTCAGGCAAAAGAAGATGGATGTAATGCCTTGTGCGGAGTTAGCGTATCATACAGTGCGGGTTCTGACGGAGAACTGATAATCGGAGCATCTGCCGAAGAAGTGATCATAGAGAATAATACGAAGACGGAAAAGCTTATTTCAAATGCCATAAGTGCAGTAAGCGCTGTAAATCAGGCAAGCAGGAAAAGCGGCAGTGAGAGCGGCGAGTACTTTATCAGAATAAATAGTGTCAAACCGGAAAATGAAGATGAACTTACAGTTATCCTCGCGGGACTTATGACGGATTCAGATTCGGAAGAACTGCTGGATGTATGTGACAGTCTGCCATATATGATAAAGGGAAGATTTAATGCGGTTGCCGCATTCGATGCAGTGAATAAGATGTCTGAACAGGGGATAGATGCAGATATACTTGATGATTCAGGGCAGTTACTGTACAACGCCAGATAATGGGATTATGTACAACGCCAGATAGTGGAGCTGCGTACAATTAGATAGTGGAATTAACTCTTGCGCTCAATACAGATGGTGTGATATAATACGATTCGTTGCACGTGAGTCATGAAGGTAGTGATCAGGCAGCTTTCCATATACAGGGGAATCATACAATGGCAGTATCACGGTCTCCAAAACCGTTCACGGGGGTTCGAATCCCTCTTCCCCTGCTAGATATATAGATACAGGATTGAAGGCAGATGCTTTCAATCTTTTTTTTATGCACATGGTTCTTGTGCGAATGAAATCGTGACGAGCATCATGGCAGTGAGGAGCAGTAATTCGAATTGTGCGAATGTTTCCGGACAGCAAAAGACCTGAGCTTGCGGCTCAGGTCTCTGCCTGTGTAAAAGGGGAATTCTATACGGAATATTATTTATACTTGACTTCCGTACGTCAAGCTAAAACTTATATTATCCGAAGATTTGAAAATGGTCTACAACTATAGTGGAAATAAATAACACTATATTAGCCGATAACAGCCACAAAACATTAAATATACTTAAAAAATGCTATTTAATAAAAATATATTAGCAAATATTAACGGCTGTTTAGTATATGCATTTTTTTGCATTGTATGGCAATAGTAAGTTTACCATGACGGAATTTCATGCTATCATAGTAAGAGTCATTTGGGGGTATATGAAAAATCTGGAGGTAAAGATTAATTATGAGATACGGTGCACTTGAAGCGGGCGGAACAAAGATGGTATGCGCTATCGGAAATGAAAACGGAGAGATACTCGAACAGAAATCGTTTCCTACGGTAACACCTAAAGAAACACTGCCGAAACTTGTTGATTATTTCAGGAACAAGAATATAGATGCGCTCGGGATTGCCTGTTTTGGTCCAGTAGATCTTAATAAGGACTCAGAGACATATGGGTTTATAACTTCTACTACGAAGCTTGCATGGCAGAATACCGATGTTGTTGGATGTTTTAAGGAGCTTGGCGTGCCGATAGGATTTGATACCGACGTAAACGGTTCTGTTCTTGGAGAATATACCTGGGGAATAGGAAAAGGACTCAGAAGCTGCATATACATAACATTTGGCACAGGCGTCGGAGTCGGTGTTATCTCAGATGGAAGACTGATGCACGGGATGATGCATCCAGAAGGTGGACATGTACTTCTGCAACGTCAGACCGGGGATACATATGAGGGTAGCTGTCCATTCCATCATGATTGTGTAGAGAGTCTTGCATCCGGATCAGCTATAAAGGGACGCTGGGGCAAAGCAGGAGTTGAACTTCAGGATCGCCCGGAAGTATGGGATCTTGAAGCAGAGTATATTTCACAGGCATTAGTGGATTACACGATGGTACTTTCACCGCAGAGGATAATACTTGGCGGCGGAGTTATGCATCAGACGCAGATACTTCCACTGATCAGAAAGAAATTTGCGGCTCATATGAACGGATATATCAGAACCAGGGAAATAGAAGATCTCGACAGCTTTATCGTTTGCCAGAGTCTTGACGACAAGCAGGGTATCATGGGAGCAGTCAAACTTGCCATGATGGAAACGGGTCATTGACTGTAGATGGCGGTGATGTTAGGAGGATCTGTGATCATGGAGAATAACGATTCATTTTCCGCGCATGGATCATTATCGGAATTCGGAAGAGACAGCGCCCTTAAAGATAATGGGGATTACTGCCGCACACTGGCAGAACGGTATAGATCAGATGTTGAGATACTCGTAAGATATATACCGTGGCTGGAAACGAAGGTGGGTCAGAGTACATCACAGGAATATGATGGACAGGATCTTTCTTCAAATTCGATGACATTTCCGGTATATGATGGTACACTGATGTCGTTTGTAAAAGATGTTCAGAGAACGACTCTTTTATCAAGAAATTATTTTTATATCTATTCAAGGAACAGGTTAAGGACAGCTGATGATGAAAAGAGACTTATTGCTTCATCGGAGATCATCGATATGGATAATCTGACAGGAATCCTTTCAAAGTATATATACGAGGGGATGACAAAGGGACGCGTGTGGTCCGAAGGGGTCAGAAACGGAGTTTTTTTAGGCGTTATCAGGAAGATGAAAGAGAATATCGATTACTGGGATGGAACAGCAGATAAGTGAATGTGATATCATCACATGATGATACCCACATACTGAGAAAATAATATAATAGAACGGAACGGTAGTTTAATGGGCGATAAATCTGAAAAGAAGAGAAAGTTTATAATCGATACGGCAAGACAGGTGTTTTCAGTAAGAGGTTTCAAGAATGTGACGATGAAAGATATCGTTGATGCTTGCGGAATAAGCAGAGGCGGATTGTATCTTTATTTTCATGATACAGAAGAGATATTTTCAGAGATCCTGAAGCTTGATGCCGAAGAGACAGATAATGTGTTCACAAGACAGCTTACGAAGGCTGCATCGGCATCTGATATACTTGGACTTTTTTTGAAAGAACAGAAGAAAGAACTGCTTCGACGCAGAGATAACATATCTATGGCGTCGTATGAGTATTTTTTGGGAAATAGAAAACCTCGCAAGGAGAATCTTATGCACAGGCAGTTTGAAGGCGGGGCGAGGGCTATCGCAAAACTTATAGAGATAGGAAATGAGAACGGGGAGTTTGATTGTCAGGATCCCGTTGAGGCATCTTATAGTATAATGTTAGCTCTTTCAGGAATGAGAATAAATTCTCAGACGATAGGGCTTTCCGAGGCGATGGTCGATTCACAGATATCGTATCTTTTAAAGAGAATTTCATCAGGAGAATAAAAAGTACTCCGGGTCGCATGATTCGGAGTATCTTTTTATATAAAACTACCATTGAAAAGAGAACAGGCACAATCTATAATATTTTAGACAATTTAACAGGTATCGGCGACAAGGAGGAACATAGGCCATATGAACAGCGTAAAGAGAATCTATGTCGAAAAGAAGTCCCCATATGCAGTCAAGGCAAAAGAACTGCAGAGTGAGATCAGAAACTATCTGGGAATAGAAGCAGACAGTGTGAGGATATTGATCAGATATGACGTTGAGAACATATCTGACAGTATATTTGAAAAAGCGTGTACAACGGTTTTTTCTGAACCTCCGGTCGATACATTATATCGTGAGAATATCGAGGTTCCGGAAGGAAGCCGTGTATTCAGCATTTCATTCCTTCCAGGTCAGTTTGATCAGCGTGCCGATTCGGCCGTCCAGTGTATAAGATTTCTTGATGAAAATGAAACTCCCATCATTCGTACAGCAGTCACTTATATCATCAGTGGAAAGATATCCGACGATGATTTCGAAAAGATCAGATCATATTGCATCAATCCCGTAGATTCACGTGAGACAGGCATGGAAAAGCCCGCAACTCTGGAGATAAAGTATAACGATCCTGAAGACGTCAAGATATTTGGTGGTTTCAGGACTATGAGCGATGAGGATTTCCGTAAGCTTTATGATTCGCTCTGCCTTGCAATGACATATAAAGATTTTGAATTCATCCGTTCTTATTTTACAGATGAAGAAAAGCGCGACCCGTCGATGACAGAGATCAGGGTTCTCGATACATACTGGTCAGATCACTGCCGTCACACGACATTCTCGACGGAACTTAAAAATATCTCATTTGACGATGGATATTATAAGAAACCGATGGAAGATACTTACAATGAGTATCTGGGTGCAAGGAAGGAACTTTACAAGGGTAGAGATGATAAATATGTCTGCCTTATGGATCTTGCGATAATCGGAATGAAGAAGCTTCGCGCGGACGGCAAGCTCAATGATATGGAGAAATCCGATGAGAACAACGCGTGCTCGGTAGTCGTTCCGATAGAAGTTGACAGAGGAAACGGACCAAAGGAAGAAGAATGGCTTGTATTTTTCAAGAACGAGACTCATAACCATCCTACTGAGATCGAGCCTTTCGGTGGTGCAGCAACATGTCTTGGCGGAGCTATAAGAGATCCGCTCTCAGGCAGAGGCTATGTATATCAGGCGATGAGAATCACGGGTGCGGCAGATCCTACGGCACCTGTATCACAGACGCTTGAAGGAAAGCTTCCACAGAAGAAGCTTGTCCGTGGCGCAGCCCAGGGCTATTCATCATACGGCAATCAGATCGGTCTTGCGACTGGTTATGTAAAAGAGCTCTATCATCCTGACTATGTTGCAAAGCGTATGGAGATAGGCGCAGTCATGGGAGCTGTTCCTCGTGCAAATGTAAGACGTGAGAATTCAGATCCGGGAGATATCATAATCCTTCTCGGCGGACGTACCGGGAGAGACGGATGCGGCGGCGCAACAGGTGCTTCAAAACCTCACAACTCACAGTCACTTGAAGTATGCGGAGCTGAAGTTCAAAAGGGAAATGCTCCTACAGAGCGTAAACTTCAGAGACTGTTCAGACATCCTGAAGTAAGTAAGATAATCAAGAAATGTAATGATTTCGGAGCCGGCGGCGTTTCAGTCGCTATCGGAGAACTTGCGGATGGTCTTGATATCGATCTTGACCAGGTTCCGAAGAAGTATGCGGGTCTTGATGGAACAGAACTTGCCATCTCTGAATCACAGGAGAGAATGGCAGTCGTTGTAGAAGCAAAGGATGCCGACAAGTTCCTTGAATTTGCACATAATGAAAATCTTGAAGCAGTAAAAGCAGCAGTCGTTACTAAAGAGCCGAGACTTGTTCTTAAGTGGAGAGGAAAGAAAGTCGTTGATATCTCAAGAGCATTTCTTGATACGAACGGTGCTCATCAGGAAAATGATGCTGAAGTCGATGCTCCTGTAAAGGAAGATGACTATTTTAATAAGATAGCAGAACCGGCAGTGAAGTCTGCACTTGATAAGGGAGACGTAAAGGGCGCATGGCTCTCACTCCTTTCTGATCTTAATGTATGTTCACAGAAGGGTCTTGTCGAGATGTTCGATTCATCGATAGGCGCTGAAAGTGAGCTTATGCCTTATGGTGGAAGATACCAGCTTACAGAAACGCAGGTAATGGCAGCCGGACTTCCGCTCCTTAAAGGAAAGACTGACACGGTTACGCTGATGAGTTATGGCTTTGACCCGTACCTTTCAAGCTGGAGCCCGTATCATGGAGCATCATATGCCGTAACAGTATCACTTGCGAAGATAGCCGCAGCCGGCGGAAACTGCAGGAAAGCACATCTGACATTCCAGGAATATTTCCGCAGGATGAACGAACAGCCGAAGAGATGGAGCCAGCCTCTTGCAGCTCTTCTCGGAGCTTATGCGGCGCAGATAGGATATGGTATCGCGGCTATCGGCGGTAAGGATTCAAGTTCAGGAACATTTAACGAACTTGATGTTCCACCGACACTCGTTTCATTTGCTGTAGACGTAGATAAGGCAGGACACGTGCTCACTCCGGAGATGAAGATGGCCCAAGACAAGCTCGTTATGATAAAGCTTCCGAAGGATGAGTACGATCTTCCGAAGTATGATGTGATCATGAATCTGTTCGACAAGATCACAGCGTTTGTAGACGGCGGCAAAGCTGTTGCATCATATGTAGTCGAAGGTTCCGGAGCTGCAGCCGCGCTTTCAAAGATGGCATTCGGAAATAAGATGGGATTCTGTATCGCAGATGGTGTCTCGAAAGAGGAACTCTTCGGAAACGGAACAGGAAATATCATATTAGAAGTTCCGGCTGATAAGATGAATGATCCGCTGTTTGCAGGAATCAGA